>ENA-OQJL01000248-OQJL01000248.1-human-gut-metagenome-genome-assembly--contig:-NODE-248-length-45737-cov-4.918222_pt1 | contig 45737 bp, 36 predicted proteins | sample MGYA00242604_ERZ504770 | MGnify/ENA primary metagenome ERZ504770 (study PRJEB26092, sample SAMD00036359) | human gut metagenome | host: Homo sapiens | study: EMG produced TPA metagenomics assembly of...
CGATAAAGCCCTAAAATACGGGATATATCGGCATTTACCAACTTATGAAAAGATAATCAGAAATTTAGTAAGTTTTTCAGAGAAAAAATGATTGACATTTGAATATAATAAATATATAATAATATAATTTAGATTAATTAAAACTATTTGGGCGGCTTGGGATGAAATGAGATAATGATGCAATGATGAAAGGGGATAATTATGTATAGTTATGTAGAAGACAAACAATTCGTAAGCCGCATGCGTAATTTATGTGGAAGGATTATGTAGGAATGTTGCCACATTCTCAAAGAGGAATATGATATAGGAGCCAATTTTTATCTTGTTGGAAGTGGTGCTAAGAATCTTATAATGCAAAATGAAAGAAATCCAATCGACTTGGATTACAATTTAGAAGTTGTTAGATGCGAGGATTTTAGAGATTGCCGTAGAATAAAGGAAGATGTACGAAAGGCATTTAATTCTGCATTACATGAATTTGGATGGAGGGATTGTCAGGATTCTACCTCATCTTTAACCACTGCAAAGTATCATTTTACACAAGGTAATCAAACAGAATTTTCGATGGATGTTTGTATTGTATGTAGAGATGTAGAAAATAAGTATTACCGCTTAATCCACAGGAAAATTGGATGTATAGATTTTGGCGATTATTATTGGAATTTAGCTCCAGAATCTAAGCAATTGAAGCGAAAAGCGGATTCTATTAAGCGAAAAGGAAAATGGGAGCTTGTTAGAATAGAATATAAAAAACTTAAAAATAAATATTTGCAATGTAATGACCATAATCACCCCTCTTTTATCTGTTATGTAGAGGTGGTTAATAACATATACAATTCATGTAATCAGTGATAAGAAGAAAATTAGAGTAGTTTAAAAATACTGCTTTTAAAATTTTGAAAGTCAAAAAATTAATTATTAATAATGAAAGGAGTTAATATTTATGGGAAAAGACTTTTTTGATTATGATGATGGAGCTTTTGCTCATACTATTTCTGACAATATGGCAATGGATTCGGATGGTAATTTTCTTATGCGAATGGGTGATAATATGGTGATAGATATGGATGCTGGTGAGGTACATATGATATCAGGATGGCCTAATGACGAATCTGATGATGAAGATGATGATTGAATAAATGGTGCCAGAGTATATACGCTCTGGCACCATTTATTTTAATTTTGTACAGAATCTTGTTTCATAAAGAGATGAAAAAAGACCAAAATCATGCTATCCTTTTGTAAGGAAAGAATATCAGAAAGGATATATAATTCATGAAAGAAAAGCTATTTACTGCAAAAGAAGCAGCGGAGATATTAAAGGTAAGAAAAAACACAGTATATGACATGATTAAGCGTGGTGATTTAAAGGCTTCTAAACTTGGAAAGCAGCTTAGAATTCGTCAGGAGGATTTAGATTTTTATATTCAGTATGGAAGTCAGGCAAAGGTTGTAAACTCAATGCAGACAGGGCAGGGTAGTAATACTGATAAAGTTGAATCTGAGAGGAATGCATCTAAGACATTGAATATACTCAATGAAATGTCTGGAGTGAATAGAACAGTCCATGTAACACAAAATGAAATCTCAAATCAGATTATCATCTGTGGTCAGGATATGATTCTTGATCTGTTGGCGAATCGCCTGAATCAATGTGTAGAAGAAAATGTATTTCGTTCTTATAAAGGAAGCTACAATGGATTGTATGCAATGTATCAGGGAGAAGTAAACGTAGCAACAGCGCATTTATGGCATGGAAAAACGAACAGTTACAATATTCCGTATATCAGCAGTATGCTGCCGGGAACGGATGTAATTGTTCTTCATTTATTAAAAAGAAAGCAAGGTTTTTATGTAAAGAAGGGAAATCCTAAAGAAATCCATTCTTTTGAAGATTTAAAAAGAGCTGATGTAACAATCGTAAATAGAGAACCGGGTAGCGGGGTAAGAGTTCTTGTCGATGAAAAATTACGTCAGGCAGGCATTTCTACACAGGAAGTAAATGGATATCAGAAGGTAGTGAATTCTCATTTTGAAGCAGCAGCGGCAGTAAACAGGGGAGAAGCAGATGTGGCAGTTGGAAGCGAAAAGCACAGCCTGTCTGTACCAGGAATCGATTTTATTTTCATACAGGAAGAAAGTTACGATATGGTAATCCGAAAAGAAGATTTCACCAAAAAACCTTATCAGAAAATGATAGAAATCATTCGTTCCCCAGAATATCAAAAAGAGGTAGCCGGACTCGGCAGCTACAATGTAGAAAACATGGGAAAAATTATTTATTCTGACTGTGGCTGCAGACCCTAACTTTTATCCTCAGATGTCCCATTCAACTACTATACTCTAATAAATCCAGAGCAAGCAGCAGCCCCCAACTTTCATCCCCAAATCCCTCCACCATTGCTCTAATAATTCATCCAAATCTAGCATATTAAAAATTATTAGTAACACTAAATAATTGTTAGATTTTTGTTGTATATTTATTGACAAATTCTGGTGCATGAAATATAATGTAATGAAACGAAACAAAACAATATAAAACGCAATAAAATGAGGGAAAATTATGAGAAACATGAAGTCTGTGAAGAGAATTGGCGTTGCAGTTTTAGCAGTATGTATGGTTTTATCCTGTGTAGGATGTGGAAGTTCATCTAACAAAGGTGCAGCAGAAGGAGCAACAGAGGTTGCAGCAGAAGGTGGACAGACTAAGATTTCTGTAGCTGCTGCAGCAAGTCTTCAGGCTACATTTGATGATGAACTGATTCCTTTATTTGAGAAAGAGAACCAAAGAGTAACCGTAGAAGGAACTTACGCAAGTTCAGGAGATTTACAGCAGCAGATTGAATCTGGATTAGATGCAGATGTATTCTTCTCCGCAGCAACATCTAACATGGACACATTAGTAGATGAGAACCTTGTAGATAAAGATACGGTTGTTGACTTATTAAAGAACGATGTTGTATTAATCACACCTAAGGATTCTAAGTTAGGAATTAAGGGCTTCAAGGACATCACAAAGGCTGATACAATTGCAATCGGTGATCCTGAAAGCGTACCAGCAGGTAAATACGCAAAAGAAATTCTTACGAACTCAGGTGTTTACGATGAAGTTGAGAAGAAAGCAAGTCTTGGAGCAAGCGTAACAGAGGTATTAAGCTGGGTTGCAGAGGGAAGTGCTGACGCAGGTATCGTATACGCAACAGATGCACAGACAGAGAATACAAATGGTGATGACAAAGAAGTAGAAATCATAGCAACAGCAGAAGATTCTATGATGCAGACACCAGTAATCTACCCAGTAGGTACCGTTTCTTCTTCTACACATAAAGACGAAGCAAGAGCTTTCGAGGATTTCCTTCAAACCGATGAAGCAAAAGCAATCTTAGAAAAAGCAGGATTCACAATTAACGAATAATTAAAAGACAGGCTGGATGTATATGACAATGGATTTATCACCAATTATTATATCTTTAAAGACAGCTACCCTCAGTATTATTATTACATTCTTTCTGGGGGTGGCTGCGGCCCAGTTTGTTTTCCGTCTTAAGAGTAAGACGATGAAAACAATATTAGATGGGTTATTTACCCTGCCGCTCGTGCTTCCGCCAACAGTGGCAGGATTTTTTTTACTTTATATTTTCGGGATGAGAAGGCCGATCGGTAAGTTTTTAATTGAATATTTTGCAGTAAAAATCGCATTCTCATGGGGAGCAACCGTATTAGCTGCGGTTGTGATCTCATTTCCATTAATGTACCGATCAGCAAGAGGAGCCTTTGAGCAGGTAAATCCTGACGTGCTTTCTGCAGGAAGAACACTTGGAATGAGCGAGTGGAACATTTTCTGGAAAGTGCAGATGCCGATTGCATGGCCAGGAGTTATTTCCGGAGCAGTTCTTGCATTTGCCAGAGGACTTGGAGAGTTTGGAGCAACAGCAATGATTGCCGGAAATATCAGAGGAAAGACAAGAACACTGCCATTAGCTGTATATTCGGCAGTTGCATCAGGAAAAATGGATGACGCGGGGCAGTATGTAGTGATTCTTGTAGGCATTTCCTTTATTGTAGTTGTATGTATGAATTATTTTTCTATGGAAAGGAAAGGCTAGAATTATGGCATTATCCGTTCACATTAAAAAGAAATTAAAAGATTTTGAGCTTGCTGTAGATTTTGATATGGATGAAGGTATTGTCGGATTTTTAGGTTCTTCTGGCTGTGGAAAAAGTATGACCTTAAAATGTATCGCGGGAATTGAGACACCCGATGAAGGAAGAATCGTCCTTGATGATGAAGTCCTTTTCGATAAAAAGTCAGGAATTAATCTTTCGCCACAGAAGCGTAAGGTAGGATACCTTTTTCAGAACTATGCATTATTTCCACATATGACAGTAAAGCAAAATATCGAGGCAGGACTTGCAGCATCAGGCAAGTCAAAACAGGAGAAAAAAGAAATAGTGGAACGTCTCTTAGAACAGTTCCACATAAAAGAACTGGAGAACTCTTACCCAGTCCATATTTCCGGTGGACAGCAGCAAAGAGCCGCCCTTGCCCGAATGATGGCAGCAGAGCCAAAGTTTTTATTGTTAGATGAGCCATTTTCTGCATTAGATGCTTATTTAAAAGAAAAATTAATGCAGGAAATGATGACATACCTTAACCAGTTTAAAAAAGGTGTTATTATGGTTTCACACAGTAGAGATGAAGTGTACCAGATGTGCAGCGATACAGTTATTATGCATCAGGGGATGATAGAAACATTAGGAAAAACAAAAGAAATATTTGATAATCCGGGAACCGTGAATGCAGCGAGACTTACTGGCTGTAAAAATATTTCCAGGGGCATAAAAACTGGCATACATGAGGTATATGCATCCGATTGGGATATAAAACTTACTTTCCCGGAACAGACAGAGATTCCATCAAATCTTACCCATGTAGGAATCCGAGCACACGAAATTTGTCCGATAGTCTCTAAAGATGCAGATTTAAGAGATATGGATTCAAATGAATCTATAAAGTTGAATACGATGGACTGCCAGTTAGAACGCATTTCTGAAGCACCATTTGAGATGTATCTTATCTTACAGAATAAAAGTGGAAAAAATACTAGTCCGCTGTGGTGGAAAGTCACTAAAAAGGAGTGGCAGGAAATTGGGGAAAAAGTTCCAGAGACGGTGGAATTGCCGGCAGAACATATTATTTTGCTGAAATAGTAACTGCCGCAGGCAGGGGCGAGATGTCTGTTGGAAGATGAATAATTATTCTATGTGGGTAAAATGACGAAAATCAAAGCCCCATATAACCATATCTAGGACTTTAGTCGCTGCGGTTTGAATACTCGCTTATACACGCTCGTATCCAAACTTGTTCCGAGGCCACAAATAGGCTTTCTTCCCAGGCATCTGTTTATCCAATAAATTAAATCAATCCAAAATGCTTCAACGCATTCCTGATTCCATCTCTCTCGATCGGGGTAGTGACATAGGATGTATTCGCCAGTACTTCAGGATAAGAGTTCCCCATTGCAATACTATTCTTTACATGCGTAAGCATAGACAAGTCATTTGTGCTGTCACCGAATACATAACAAGAAGCTAAAGATTCACCCAGGTGTTCTACAATATAATCAATACCGCCAGCTTTAGAACAGCCTTTTGGAACAACTTCTTCAAAACCGTAAGGATGCATTTCTTCTCTTGCGATAAAGTCGAAATGTTCTTTTGTGCGTTCGTGGAACAAGTCAAGATTGCTGTTTTCATCAGTTAGAATGACAAATTTATCGAAATCTAAAACAGGGTCATCAAAAAAGCGGATGGGCTGTTCAAGATTTGTCTTTGCATAAGAGTTACGAATGGCGGTAATAGGGGCAAAAGGTTTTTCTGTTTTCTGAAAATAACAGGACTTGCGGCCCTCATATACAGCCTGAATCTTACATTCTTCTAAAATACTTTGCAGACTGCGCTTCAAATCTTCATCAAGATCATAGTGATAAAGAGTCTCACCGTGGAAAATAACTTCCGTACCGCAGCCACAAACATAGCCGTCAAAAGGGAATTCTTTAATGGCTTCTGGCATAAATCCATATGTACGCCCACTGTTAATAAAGATATAGTGCCCATTTGCCTGTGCCTGCTTTAAAGCCTCGATTGTACTGTCAGGAATATATCCGGGAATACCTCCGGCAAGGAGTGTACCGTCAATGTCGAAAAACAGTAATTTTCTATTCATAGTGTAAAATGTCCTTTCGTAGAAATATTCATTTACAATTTGTAAAATATTATTAATGGCTAAGTTGATGTCTTTATTTGAAGAAAGTTCTGTAGTACAACAGTTTAATATAGAAGCAATCTCAAACTTCATAGCAAGTTCCCGCTTGTCTTGTGCAAGATGACCCAGTTTCTGATTTTTTGTCTGCTTCTAAATTCGGTGATAAAAGAGCTGATAATAAACAGTGTAACTCATCATTTTTGTAATTAACATCTCTTAGATTCCATAAATTTACTGTTATTATATAACATCTTTAAAATTTATACAAGAGAAAAATGTAAAGAATCGACTATCATCAAAAAATATGTTATGATATTAAAGTGTATCAGATGTGAGATGTCTCCCATCTCGCAGCAAGAATGCCGGGGCATTCTTGAATTGAAAATAGAAATATGAGAAAGAATGGAGCAAAAGCCTAAATATTTTGCTTCATTTTTCAAAAAAGAAAGGATGAACTATAATGGCAAACCCAATCGTTACAATTACAATGGAAAATGGAGATGTAATCAAAGCAGAATTATATCCACAGATTGCACCAAACACAGTAAATAACTTTATTTCCTTAGTTAAAAAAGGATTCTATGATGGACTTATTTTCCATCGTGTTATCAAAGGCTTCATGATTCAGGGAGGATGCCCTCTTGGAAATGGAACAGGGAACCCTGGATACAGCATCAAAGGCGAGTTCTCCAACAACGGATTCACAAACCAGTTAAAACATGAAGCAGGAGTACTTTCTATGGCTCGTTCCATGATGCCAAACTCTGCAGGATCCCAGTTTTTTATCATGCACAAAGCAGCTCCACATCTTGACGGTGAGTACGCAGCATTTGGTAAAGTAATTGAAGGAATGGATGTAGTAGATAAGATCGCATCTGTAAAAACTTTCATGGATTCTCCATATGAAAAACAGGTAATGGCTTCTGTAACTGTAGATACACAGGGAGAGGAATATCCAGAACCAGAGAAGATTGAGAAATAGAATTCTATTTCCCGGCCCAGCCAAAGCATAGCCACCGAAGAGAGCCTATCTCTTATATTTGTAGCTTCGGAGCAAGGTTTGGATGCGAGCATTCAAACCGCCGCGACTAAAGTCACAAATATAGGGGATAGGCTCTCTTCGGTGGCATCTATTTTGCCTGCGGCAAATTCCTATTTCGTTTTTAACTATTTTGTGTTATTATTTGGATTGTCGTTAAAAGGGCAGATGAAAAAGATTTTTTCTTCAAAATGAGGGGAAGAAAAAATGAAAGGTTGGATTGAATTGAGATGAATAAATTAAAAAAGAAAAAGGCAGGAATCAAGGATTTCTTTAAGGGGAAACACGGAAGAAATTTTTTGCTGGCATTAGATGTCCTGTTAGCAATTGCCTTTTTTGCACAGCCAGATTTGTATTATGATTCACAAGCTCCGGATTTTTTTGATCGCTTTTATGCAGATTCCCTAATAATCTGTGGCGGGTTGTGGGCGGTACTTGTTTTCCTCACAGTGAAAAAAATTCATTTTTCGGCAGAGGTAAACAGAATACTGACGTATATCGCAGGAATTGCTACTCCATTTATCGCTTTTTTGTGGTTAGAATTTTATAATGATGCACAGTTCTGGGTTCCGATTTTCAGCATTCCATTTTTATATCTGGTGCTGGATATTATTGTTTATTATGTTATTTATGTGCTGTTTTTGCTGATTTTTAATAGCATACGCGCAGCATCAATCTGTATGGTTGTTGTGACAGCCGTATTTGGAATTTTCAACTATGAATTGACATTATTTAGAAGTATGTCATTTATTGCATCAGATATTTATTCCTTTGTGACGGCCGTTTCGGTGGCAAATACCTACCAGGTGCAGATTGATGTGGATACGGCTGAATTTTTTATGATGGCACTTGTGCTTGTTGCGCTTCTTTTAAAGCTTGATAAGGTGAAGCTGTTTAAATGGAAGGGAAGAATTGTGTACGCGATCGTATCATGCATGATATTTGCCGGATTTACACAGGTGTATGTATATAGCGATTATCTGGAAGATATCGGTGTTGATTTCCGTGTGTATCGACCGCAGTATAAGTACAAATATTATGGAACATTGCTTACGACGATGAGGACTTTTGGCTATCTTCATGTAACACAGCCGGAAGAGTATTCTGTTAATGCAGTCAAAAAAATTACAAAGCAGTATACAGAGAATGAATCTACAGAAACGCAGGAAAAAAATACGTCTACACAGAATAAAACAACAAAGAAGCCAAATGTCATTGCAATTATGAATGAATCTTTTGCAGATTTAAAAGCAGTAGGAGATTTGCAGACATCCAAAGACTATATGCCATTTTTCCGTAAATTAAAAGAAAATACGATTAAGGGCTACACATATTCTTCCGTATTTGGTGGAAATACGGCAAACTCAGAATTTGAATTTATGACGGGAAATACACTTGCATTCTTGCCGGATAATTCTGTTCCATATCAGCTTTTCCTGCGAAGTAAAACAGCAGGTCTGACCTATACTTTAAAAGACCAGGGATATAGTCCGTGTTATGCATTGCATCCATTTTATAAGACAGGTTATGGTAGATATAAAGTATACCCGCTGATGGGATTTGATAAATTTTATACATCAGATAATTTTTCCGTATTTACAGATACGGTGAATTATCATATCACAGACTCAGAAGATTATAAAAAGCTTATCAGCCTTTATGAGAATCGTACCGACAAAGATAAACCATTTTATTTATTCAATGTAACAATGCAGAATCATGGAAGTTACGATGGAAGTACATTGGAAACGGGAGATGAAGTACAGATAGAGGGGGATTTACAGTCTTACTCGAAAGCAGAGCAGTATCTGAACATGATAAAAATGTCCGATAAAGCATTAAAGGAACTGGTTCACTATTTTGAAAAAGTAGATGAACCGACCGTCATTGTATTTTTCGGAGATCATCAGCCAGATTTAGAAGAGACATTTTACAACCGTCTGCTTCATACAGATATTCAGAAATTAGAGGGAGAGGACTTAGAGCAGCTCTACAAAGTACCATTTTTAATCTGGGCAAACTATGATATAAAAGAGGAAAATGTAGAAAAAACCAGTAACAATTATCTGTCTACCTATCTTGCAGAAGTTGCAGGAATTAAAAAGACAGGTTATCTTGAATATTTAACAAAACTCAGAGAAGAAATTCCTGCAATCAATGCGATTGGATATTGGGATAAAAATGGTAAATTTTACGAGATTGATGATAAAAAATCTCCGTATTATGATTTGATACATGAGTATAATTTGCTCGAATACAATAATCTTTTTGGAAAAGACAATCAGCAGAAAGAATTCTTTTACCTGAAAGAGTAGAAAAAATTGTACTTTGCAGAGCGAAACGTACGCCTGCAAAGAGAGCCTTTCCCCTATATTTGTTCTTTATGAATAAATAAAAGAATAATTTTTGACAGTTATGAACGATACATATTATATATGATAGTGTTATACTGTAACAATCAAGAGAAACAGTAGATATTTATAAACGGATCTTTTAGATGTTTCTAATTGTTTTCAAATTCAGCTGCCGCTTACGTTGACAAAGTATGCACAATAAAAAGACGGATACAGAAAGTTATATTATTTCTGTATCCGTTTTATTATTATTTATATTTAAATCAGATAATGAAGATTTTGAAAAATATATGCGATACCGCATAAAGTATCCGTTCCAGAAGAATGACCAATAGAGGAAAAGTCAGTGAGAATCTTTTTGGAATCAGGCAGGTTACTGAGGGAACAGACCGCCATGCTGAATTGATATGATTTTAACATTGGAAACCTCCTTAAAATATAGCTGAATAGTTTTAAATATTTTATAAAATTGTTTTTACAAGAAAACGGTTGTATACTAATTGTTATTAATTCAAAATAAGATAGACAAAAACAGAACCCCGAAAGTCACAGGTATAGCGGATGTGTCTTTCGGGGTTTTTAAATTTTCTTTAATAAAACTGTAGATTTAGGACACTATTTCTTTTTTCGTCTATACGAAATCTACAAATTAGTAGTTATTCCGCAATCTCTACGTTAATATTATGTCTCTTTAAGTTCTCTAATGCATCTTCTGGAATCTCCACATCGGTACATACCGTATCAATCTCAGAAAAAGTAGTCTGAATTACAACCCCCTTCTGGCTGAACTTACTGGAGTCAGCAAGAATGATCATACGATTTGCGGAGTCTTCCATATACTTCATAGTTTCCACGCGCATCAGGTCATCACAAGTAAAACCTGCATCTGGAATAAATCCATCTGTGCCTACAAAGAACTTATCTACATAGAATTCCTTCGCACATTTGCGAACTAATGGTCCCACCATACCCTGATATTCCTTCTGATATTCGCCACCAAGAAGGATAACTTTACGAATCGGAAGCTCGCGTATACGAATCGCTATGTAGGCAGAGTTTGTTATGATGGTGACATCTTTTTTTAACTTCGCAAGCTGTTCTGCAAGTAAAGCACAAGTAGAGCCAGATTCAAGCATAACTGTTTCGCCATTAGAAACCATCTCAGCAGCCTTTGTGGCGATTTCAAGCTTCTTATCATAATTTATTGTTAAACGTGTGTTAATATCATTGGCATTCTTAATTAAAGCGTAGCCATGCTCTCTTGATAAAAGTCCCTCTTCTTCAAGATGGTCAAGGTCTTTACGGATGGTTACCTGAGACACATCTAAAAGTTCAGCTAAACGACTCACTTCGATTTTTTGATAAAGATTTACCAATTTAATGAGTTTGGACTGACGTTCTGTCATTTGAAACACCTCTTTCTTTCTAAAAAAAGTATAACATATTGTTTGGCAAAATATCAAGGAAGGAATAGGAAAAAAAGAAATAAATTATAGAGAAATTGTTATAAAAATATCGTTCTTAAATGGGAATTTGCCGGGCCGTCTCTCTGCCTGTGGCAAATTCCTATTTAACTTCAATCTGGATTGTGATCCGCTACTGTGGTAAAATATCGTTTGGAAATACTTTTTATTTATAATTTGACAGCAAACAACTCCAGATAGTATCATTTTTTATAAGACATTTTAATAAGGTAAAAACTAATTACAAATACGTTATGAAAGAGGTATTAATTATGGAGTTGATCAAAGCGTTACCAGAGATTTTTGAAGATTTTGCGGAGCAGAGAAAGAAGTCCTTTCTGACGATGAAGGAATTGAAGGATAGGGATGTTCCGGTTGTTGGAGCTTACTGTACATATTTTCCACAGGAAATCGCAATGGCGATGGGAGCAGTTACAGTAGGTCTTTGTTCTACTTCAGACGAGACAATACCAGTGGCAGAGAAGGATTTGCCAAGAAATCTGTGCCCTATGGTAAAGGCAAGTTATGGTTTTGCAGTATCGGATAAATGTCCGTTCTTTTATTTTTCCGACGTAGTAGTTGGAGAGACAACCTGTGATGGGAAGAAAAAGATGTATGAACTGATGGGAGAGTTTAAAAATGTTTATGTTATGGAGCTTCCAAATAGTCAGAGTGAAACTGCATTAAAGCTTTGGAAAGAAGAGATTCTTAAGTTAAAATCTTATCTGGAGCAGACTTTCAAAGTGGAGATTACAGAGGAGAACGTTCGTAAGGCAGTTCATATGATGAATGAAAATAGAATTGCGCTTAAAAATCTTTATGAAGTTATGAAAAATGATCCGGCACCGATGAATGGACAGGAATTGTTTAATGTATTATATGGAAGCCAGTTCCGTTTTGACAAAGAAAAGGTTCCGGAAGAAATTCATGCGCTTCGTGAAAAGATTATGAAGGAGTATGGGGAGGGCGAGAAACAGCCGAAAAAGAAGAGAATTCTTTTAACAGGATGTCCAAGCAGCGGTGCGCCAATGAAAGTTGTGAAAGCATTGGAAGAAAATGGAGCGGTTGTTGTTGCCTATGAAAACTGTGGCGGTACAAAGTCGGCTGACCGTTTAATAGATGAATCTGCAGAGGATATTTATGAGGCAATCGCGGAAAGATATCTTCAGATTGGCTGTTCTGTTATGACACCAAATAAGAATCGTTATGAACTTCTTGGAAGATTAATAGAGGAATATAAAGTAGATGGTGTTGTGGAAATGACACTGCAGGCCTGCCATACTTACAATGTGGAGGCAAAGAGTATTGAAAAGTTTGTAAAAGGAAAAGGTGTTCCGTATATTCATGTGGAGACCGACTATTCACAGGAGGATATCGGACAGCTTAACACGAGAATGACAGCATTCGTCGAGATGTTGTAAGAGGAGGAAAAGACACCTATGGCATTTACACATTTACATGTGCATACGGAGTACAGTCTGCTGGATGGTTCTAGTAAGATTAAAGAACTTCTGCCGAGGGCAAAAGAGCTTGGAATGGATAGTCTGGCCATCACAGACCACGGGGTTATGTATGGCGTGATTGACTTTTATAAAAAGGCAAAAGAAGTAGGAATTAAACCAATTCTTGGCTGTGAGATTTATGTTGCACCAGGATCAAGGTTTGACAGGGAGCAGGGACGAGGAGAGGATAGATATTATCATCTTGTACTGCTTGCGGAAAATAATCAGGGCTATAAAAACCTGATGAAGATTGTGACAAGAGGGTTTACAGAAGGATATTATTACAAACCAAGGGTAGACTATGAAGTGCTTGAAAAATATCATGAGGGAATTATCGCACTTAGTGCCTGTCTTGCCGGAGAGATTCCGAATAAGATTTTAAAAGAGGATTTTGATGGAGCAAGAGCTGCCGCAAACAAAATGCGTGATATTTTTGGAGAGAATAACTTTTTCTTAGAGTTACAAGATCATGGAATTCGTCAGCAGACCCAGGTAAATACCAGCCTGATTCGTCTTTCCAGGGAACTTGGGATTCCGATGGTTGTCACAAATGATGTGCATTATATCAGAGAGGAAGATGCGGTTCCACATGACCTGCTTCTTTGTATACAGACTGGAAAAAAGGTTTCAGACCAGGACAGAATGCGCTATGAAGGCGGGCAGTATTATCTGAAGTCAGAAGAAGAGATGCAGAAGGTATTTCCATATGCGAGAGAGGCGATGGATAATACCCATAAAATTGCCGAGCGATGTAATGTGGAGATTGTTTTTGGTGAGCAGAAAGTGCCAAAGTTTGATGTGCCGGAAGGTTACGATGCATTTTCTTACTTAAAAGAGCTTTGTGAGACTGGTCTTGTGAAAAGATACGGGGACTCGCCGCCACAGGAATTGCAGGAAAGACTTTCTTATGAGCTTAGCACTATTAAAAATATGGGCTATGTTGATTATTTTCTCATTGTGTGGGATTTTATCCGTTTTGCAAAGAGTCAGGGAATCGCTGTTGGCCCGGGACGAGGAAGTGCGGCAGGAAGTATTGTTTCCTATTGTCTTGAGATTACGAATATCGACCCAATTAGATATCAGCTTATTTTTGAGCGTTTCTTAAATCCAGAGCGTGTATCCATGCCAGATATTGATATTGACTTCTGTTATGAGAGACGGCAGGAAGTTATTGATTATGTTTATGAAAAATACGGCAAAGATAAGGTAGTGCAGATTGTAACTTTCGGTACGATGGCGGCGCGTATGGCAGTTCGTGATGTTGGACGTGTCCTTGATATCCCTTATGTACAGGTTGATAATGTTGCAAAAATGATTCCGATGGAGCTTGGTATCACGATTGAAAAGGCATTAAAATCAAATCCGGAATTAAAGCAGGCATATGAGAGTGATGATGTTGTAAAGAATCTTATTGATATGTCGATGCGTCTGGAGGGATTACCGAGACATACATCAATTCATGCCGCTGGTGTCGTAATCGGTTCAAAACCGCTGGATGAATTTGTCCCACTTTCAAGAGGTGCAGATAATGTCATCACAACACAGTTTACGATGACAACCATCGAAGAATTGGGACTTCTGAAAATGGACTTTTTAGGTCTTCGTACACTGACCGTAATTCAGGATGCCGCACGAATGATTGGAAAGAAACTTGGACATGATTTTAGTATTGATACAATTGATTATGATGATGCCAAAGTATATGAGATGATCGGGCAGGGAAAGACAGAGGGTGTATTCCAGTTAGAAAGTGCTGGAATGAAGTCTTTCATGAAGGAATTAAAGCCAACGAATCTTGAGGATGTTATTGCCGGAATTTCTCTGTACCGTCCGGGACCAATGGATTTTATTCCAAAGTATATCAAGGGAAAGCAAAATCAGGATTCAATTCAGTATACCTGTCCGGAACTGGAAGAAATACTGGCACCGACTTACGGATGTATCGTTTATCAGGAACAGGTTATGCAGATTGTAATGCGTCTTGCCGGTTACACACTTGGCCGAAGTGACTTAGTGCGTCGTGCGATGTCCAAGAAAAAGGGAGATGTCATGGCGAGGGAGCGTCAGAACTTCGTTTATGGTAATGAAGAAGAAGGTGTAGAAGGCTGTATCAAACGGGGAATTCCAGAAGAAACCGCCAATAAGATTTTCGATGAAATGATTGATTTTGCCAAGTATGCATTTAATAAATCTCATGCGGCTGCCTATGCGGTTGTTTCGTATCAGACAGCATGGCTGCGCTGCTATTATCCGGTAGAATTTATGGCTGCGCTTCTTACTTCAGTAATTACTAACCCGAAAAAGATTACAGAGTATATCAATACATGCCGTGTGATGGGTATTTCCATCCTGCCGCCGGACATCAATGAGGGGGAAGTCGGATTCTCTGTTGCAGGTGATTCTATTCGATATGGACTTGCAGCGATTAAGAGTCTCGGAAAAAGTGTGATTGATGTAATGACACAGGAAAGAGAAGCAAACGGAAAGTACAAAGATTTAAAAGATTTTATGGGGCGTCTCACATCGAAAGAAATCAATAAGAGAACGATAGAAAACCTTATCAAATCCGGAGCATTGGACAGTTTTGGTAAGACGAGAAAACAGCAGATGCTTGTCTATCCGGTTGTACTTGAACAAGTAAACCGGGAGAAAAAAGAGTCTATGAGTGGTCAGATGTCATTGTTTGATTTCTTTTCCGAAGAAGAGAAAAAAGAATATGAGATGCAGTATCCTGATGTTGGGGAGTATGACGATGCGCAGAAACTTGCACTTGAAAAAGATGTGCTTGGTATTTATGTCAGCGGTCATCCACTGGAAAAATATATGGATTCCATTGAGAAGCAGACAACTGCCAGATCGACAGATTTCGAACCGGATGAGGAAAGCGGACGTGCAATCGTAAGAGACGGGCAGCATTATGTTGTCGGTGGTCTTATTAGTAATATCACAGCCAAACTTACAAAAAATAATCAGAATATGGCATTTGTTACGTTGGAAGACTTGTATGGTACCGTAGAAATCATTGTATTCCCGACGATATATCAAAATGTAAAGCCGTATCTCATCGAAGATAATGGACTTTATGTGAAAGGCCGGGCATCCGTTTCTGAAGAAAGTGGTAAACTGATTGCAGAATATATTGTGCCGATTGACCAGATTCCAAAGGAAGTATGGATTCAGACAGAGAACATTGGAGAATTTACAGACAAACAACAGGATTTGTACAAAATTATCAGAAAATATCCCGGCAAAGATGAAATTGTTATTTTTTCCAAAAAAGAAAAAGCAATAAAAAGACTTCCAGCATACGAAAATATTTCCGCGAAAAATGACATATTTAACGAGTTAAAATCACTTTTTGGTGAAAAAAATGTAAAGGTTCGCGAGAAGAGTATTGAAAAATCCCAAAAAAAGAGATAATATATGTAATCGTTAGGGAGTATACTTAGGGAATTATGAAATGGAGGTAACGTTAGATGAATAAAACTAGCGCAGTTCAGACAATTGGAATTTTAACAAGTGGTGGAGATGCTCCAGGCATGAATGCTGCATTAAGAGCAGTAGCAAGAACAGCATGGGCAAGAGGTATTGATGTAAAAGGAATTTATCGTGGTTACAGCGGATTGTTAAACGATGAGATCTTTGATATGCAGAAGGAATTCACATGTGACATCATTTCTCGTGGTGGTACAGCTTTATTTACCGCAAGATGTGAAGAATTTAAACAGTTAGAGTATCAGGAAAAGGCAGCAGAGATTTTAAGAAGTCATAACATCGACGGACTTGTTGTTATCGGTGGTGACGGATCTTTTCGTGGAGCACAGAAGTTATCTGCACAGGGAATTAATACAGTAGCTCTTCCTGGAACAATTGACTTAGACATTGCATGTACAGAATATACAATCGGTTTTGATACTGCAGTAAATACAGCTATGCAGGCAATTGATAAGATTCGTGACTCATCCACATCTCATGAAAGATGTTCTATCATCGAGGTAATGGGAAGAAATGCTGGTTATATCGCATTATGGTGTGGTATTGCTTCCGGAGCTGAGGATATCTTAATTCCAGAGCGTTTCGATGGTAACAGACCAAAACTTGAAAATGAATTAATTGAAAGCATTCTTGAGAAAAAGGCACTTGGTAAGAAACATCACCTTATCATCAACGCAGAAGGTGTTGGACATTCTTATGGAATGGCTAAGAGAATCGAACAGGCAACTGGTGTAGAGACAAGAGCAAGTATCTTAGGTCATATGCAGAGAGGTGGAAACCCAACAGCAAAAGACAGAGTATATGCTTCTTACATGGGAGCTTTAGCAGTAGACCTGCTTTGCAGCGGCGCTACAAACAGAGTAGTAGGATACCGTAATGGTCAGTATATTGACTACGATATCGAAGACGCACTCGGAATGGCTAAAGACGTAGACCAGTATGAGTTTGAAATCGCTCAGATTTTAGGACGATAATATAAAGCCGAGTAGAACTTGGTAGACAGACGAAGAACCCCGTATATCCAAGAAAGAATTTTATTCTGTTTCGTTAAATCTTGGATATACGGGGTTCTTCTGCTTGTTGGCAAGCTTTAAACTGGCTTTATGTGGGCCGTCGGGTAAAAAAATTGAAAGATTTGTGGAGGCGAAGGGGGATTCAGTCTTATGGCTTTTGCTTATTCAACCACGATAGATTCTCGATAAATCTTCTCGATATCCTCCCTTGTTAATTCAAAAGGACATGTAGCCAATTTCGAAGTATTCTCCATCATCCTGTCGATGTAGAATGTGACTTCTTTTTGTGTTAAGCTGACTGTGCCAAGGATTTCAGTTAAGTAAGAGGCGAAGTCATCGAGGGTTTTGAAACCTAAGAGGGTAAGGATTTCTTCGACATCTTCTGGTTTCTGTTCTGCGTAAATGCGGAGGTAAGCAGCAAGGAAGATTCCGCAGGCTTTTCCGTGTGCTACTCCATTATGGTAAGTTACATCATAGCTTAATGCATGTGGAATGGAAGTTCCGGTCTGGGCGATTGCCATTCCTGCGATTGTAGAAGTCAGCATGAGTTTTTCTGCGAGTTCTTCGCTGAATTCTTCATCAGAACGAAGGAATGGAACGATGTCTCCCCACAGTTTTAATGCGTAGTTTGCGAACATCTGGTTATAGATGTTTGTCTGGATGTTTACGCGGCTTTCGGCTGCGTGTGCAAGGGCATCGATGCAAGTGTTGATTAAAAGATTTTTACTTGCGGACAGTAAATATTTACCGTCAATGAGGGCGATGTCTGGGAAAATCTTGTAGGAAATACTTTTCTTTGTCTGTGTGTCGTGACGGGTCAGAACGGAGACAGGAGTAACTTCTGAACCAGTACCGCAGGTTGTTGGAACGGCAGCGATTGGAAGTGTTTTTAAGTCTTTTGCTACATAGAAGCAGTCTCCGGTTTCTTCTGGGTTGGCAATTAATAAAGCGATTGCTTTCGATGCATCTAATGGAGAACCTCCGCCGATGCCGATAACGAAGTCCGCTTTGAATTCCTTACCGATTTCAGCGGCTCTTACGACTGTCTCAACAGATGGATTTTCTTCGATTTCATTGAAAATCTGATAAGGAACGGAAGCTTCCTCTAAAACAGCGATAACATCGTCAAGCGAACCATTTTTTTTGGAAGAACTATGTCCAGTGATAACGAATGCTCGTGTTCCTAAAGCAAGAAGTTCTTTTTTGTGATTCTTTACACAGTTTTTTTCTGCATAAGTATTTGTAGGGTCAAAAAAATGCATGATAAACTCCTTTCATGGTTAGACTAATCGCAAATGCGATTTTAACGGTGAAATAGTATACTGCATCATTGTCATTTGGCTGGAAATCAATAAAACAGTACACTGGTTATTTTCTGCTATAGTGTAGCATAGCAGAAAGAAAAATTGCAAATTTCAAAGCTTTTTTTTCGCTTTTTTCAAGGGTTTTCTGATTTTCGGCTTGCAGTATCCCGCGTTTATGTTAAGATATACTGTGAGACTTTATCTCATCATATAAAAAACAAAATATCGGAGTATAGTAATATTGGAGTTAGAAATATACAGATGATATTTTTAGAAATTAAGGAGGTACCGATGAAGAAGATACTAGCACCGTCTATTTTGTCTGCTGATTTTGCAAATCTGGGCAGAGATGTTTTAACTGCGATTGATGCCGGAGCAGAGTATGTGCATATTGATGTCATGGATGGAATGTTCGTTCCACAGATTTCTTTTGGAAATCCTGTAATTAAGGCACTTCGTCCGCTCACAGATGTGATTTTTGATGCACATTTAATGATAGAAGACCCAGGTAGATATATCGAAGATTTTGCAAAGGCAGGAGCAGATATTATTACAGTACATGCAGAAGCCTGCACACATCTTGACCGAGTAGTACATCAGATTAAGGATTGCGGTAAGAAGGCAGCCGTTGCGATTAATCCTGCGACACCACTTTCTGCGATTGAGTATGTTTTACCAGAACTGGATATGGTATTAGTTATGACTGTAAATCCAGGTTTTGGAGGACAGAAGTACATTCCTTACTGTGGCGAGAAGGTTCGGGAGCTTCGTAAGATGATCACAGAGAAGAATCTTGATGTGGATATTCAGGTTGATGGTGGAGTGAAGGCTTCGAATATAGCAGAGATTGCAGAATGTGGGGCTAATATATTTGTATGTGGTTCTGCTGTATTTGAAGGGAACATTGAGAAAAATGTCAAAGAGATTTTAGAGCAGATGAATAAATAAATTGAGATAATAACGCACATTTAGTATTCTTACTATACTATCATCTTGCGCTTGTGTTCAAGTATCGCAGGTGGGTTTTCGAGGAAAAGGAAGTGGCATGGTGGCAAACAGAGCATATAAATTCAGAATATATCCTTGAATTTGAATAACCAGTCACATTAAATTTGTTCTGAAGTTAAAAAGTTACAAATAATTAAGGGGTAATTTCAGTGAAAACTGAGCAAATAATTTCTAAAGAAATTGATAAAATTTTAATAGAAATTTTATAAAAAATTTAGTTAAACGAGAGGTAAATATTATGAGCGATTGTACACATGATTGTAGCAGTTGTGGCGAAAGCTGCGCACAGAGAGAGTCCAAACCAGAAGATTTTCTTGTAAAGTTAAGTAAAGGAAGTTCTGTTAAGAAGGTTATTGGTGTTGTATCCGGTAAAGGTGGAGTAGGTAAGTCTATGGTAACTTCACTTCTTGCGGCAGCTTCTATGAGAGAAGGATTTAAGACAGCTATTTTAGATGGAGATATCACAGGACCATCTATTCCAAAGGCATTTGGTCTTTCCATGAATCTTGTAGGTAACGCAGAAGGACTGATTCTGCCAGCAACAACAACTTGCGGAATCGACATTGTTTCTGTTAACCTGATGCTTGCGAATGAGACAGATCCTGTTATCTGGAGAGGGCCTGTTCTTGGCGGAGTAATCAAACAGTTCTGGGGAGAGACATTATGGCAGAACATTGACTATATGTTCATTGATATGCCTCCAGGAACTGGTGATGTACCGCTGACTATTTTCCAGTCTGTTCCGTTAGATGGTATTGTTATCGTATCTTCTCCACAGGAATTAGTTGGAATGATCGTAGAAAAAGCGGTGAACATGGCAAGAATGATGAATGTTCCAATTCTTGGTTTAGTAGAGAATATGAGTTATGTAGAGTGTCCTGACTGTGGAAAGCAGATTAAGGTATTTGGAGAAAGCCACATTGATGAGATCGCGGCAGAGTATGATGTACCTGTTCTGGCTAAGCTTCCAATGGACCCAGCACTTGCCGCAGCCTGTGATGCAGGAAAGATTGAGTACGTTGAAAATAATTATATGAAAGATGCCATTGAGGTATTGAAGAAATTATAATATGAAACGTCATGGAGGCGTAAATGGACAAAAAAAATAATCAGAATGATAATCCAAACAAAAAGAAGAATATAAAGTCTGCCATTATTCTTCTGGTCGTTTGTCTTGGAATTACCGCTCTCTTTACTTCTGTGATGAGCCGTTATAAGAATGGTTCACAGAAGAAGATTTCGTATAGTAAGTTTCTTACGATGTTGGATAAAGGAGAGATTAAAAAGGTACAGGTAGCAGACCGAAAGATTTATATCGAACCGAAGACACAGCAGAATCCGTTAATGAAAACAACATATTATACGGTTTCTATGAATGATGCACTGCTGGTTAACCGTTTAAAAGAAGCGGAGGACAATAATAAGATTAGTTCTTATGAACAGCAGGACAGCAGTGGATCGAATGCGATTCTTTCTGTTATGGTTAGTTATGTACTTCCGTTTGTGCTGATTTATGCAATGATGTATTTTGTTATGCGTGGAATCGGCAAGGGCGGCGGTATGATGGGAAGTGTAGGAAAGAGTAATGCAAAGGTATATGTTGAGAAAAAGACAGGAGTTACTTTTGCAGATGTAGCCGGTCAGGATGAGGCAAAGGAAAGTCTTACGGAGATGGTTGATTTCCTTCATAACCCTGGTAAATATATTGAAATTGGTGCCAGACTTCCAAAGGGTGCGCTGTTAGTAGGCCCTCCGGGAACTGGTAAAACTTTACTTGCAAAAGCAGTTGCGGGTGAGGCAAATGTACCGTTCTTCTCTCTGAGTGGTTCCGACTTTGTAGAAATGTTTGTCGGTGTCGGTGCATCAAGAGTTCGTGATCTGTTTAAGCAGGCACAGTCTATGGCACCTTGTATCATTTTCATTGATGAGATTGATGCAATCGGTAAGAGCCGTGACAGCCGTTATGGTGGTGGAAATGACGAGCGTGAGCAGACATTGAATGCCCTGCTTGCAGAGATGGATGGATTCGATTCTTCGAAAGGCCTTGTTATTTTAGCAGCGACAAACCGTCCGGAAGTATTAGATAAGGCACTTCTCAGACCGGGCCGTTTTGACAGACGAGTTATCGTAGAACGCCCCGACTTAAAGGGCCGTGTGGAGACATTAAAAGTACATGCAAAGAATGTCAAGATGGACGAGACAGTTAATTTTGACGAAATTGCCCTGGCAACTTCCGGTGCCGTAGGTTCTGATCTTGCAAATATGATTAACGAGGCCGCCCTTGCAGCAGTTAAAGCTGGAAGAGAAGCAGTATCTCAGAAAGACCTGTTAGAGGCAGTAGAAGTTGTTATTGCCGGAAAAGAAAAGAAAGACCGTATTCTTGGTGAGGAAGAAAAGAAAATCGTTTCTTATCATGAAGTTGGTCATGCTATGGCAATTGCTGTGCAGAAGAATACAGAACCAGTACAGAAGATTACGATTGTTCCAAGAACAATGGGTGCACTGGGTTACACCATGCAGGTTCCTGAAGAAGAAAAATATCTGATGAGCAAAGAGCAGATGCTCAGCGAATTAGTTACACTTTTTGGTGGACGTGCGGCCGAGGAAGTTGTATTTAATTCTGTTACAACAGGAGCTTCTAATGATATCGAGCGTGCGACCCAGATTGCAAGAGCGATGGTAACACAGTACGGTATGTCTGAAAGATTTGGACTTATGGGACTGGAGTCTGTACAGAACCGTTATCTTGATGGACGTGCAGTGATGAACTGTTCCGATGCAACAGGTGCACTCATCGATGAAGAAGTAAAAGAAATGCTCAAAGTGGCTTACGATAAGGCGAAAAAGATTATTGAAGACCACAGAGAAGTTATGGACGAGATTGCAGAATTCCTGATTGAAAAAGAGACAATTACCGGTAAAGAATTCATGGAAATTTACAATAAATCTTTAAAGAAAGATGAACTGGAAAGTGTTGAAGCGAATGTTGAAGAGGATAAGGAGAAAACAGAATTATCCGAAGCAGAAACGGTATCAGAAGAATCTTCATTAAAAGATGCGGAAAGTCAGGATGCACAGAAAGTTACCGAAAAGAAAGACAGTGAGCAAACAAAACAGGAAGAGTAAATTATGTTTGATATTCAGGAAGAACTGAAAAAACTCCCGGCAAAGCCGGGGGTATATCTGATGCATAATGCACAGGATGAGATTATCTATGTCGGCAAGGCAAGAATCCTTAAGAACCGTGTGCGTCAGTATTTTCAGAGTAGTTATAATAAGAGTGTAAAAATCCAGCACATGGTTTCTCACATCGCTTATTTTGAATATATCATCACAGACTCGGAGCTTGAGGCTCTGGTTTTGGAATGTAATCTGATTAAAGAACACCGTCCACATTACAATACGATGCTGAAGGATGACAAGAGTTATCCATATATTCGTGTCACAGTGCAGGAAGATTATCCGAGAATTTTATTTTGCCGTCAGGTGAAAAGGGATAAATCGAAATATTTCGGTCCGTATACGAGTGCGGGGGCGGTGAAGGATACAATTGAACTAATGAGAAAAGTATACAAAATACGGAGCTGCAGCCGGTCATTGCCTAAAGAGATAGGGAAGGACCGGCCCTGTCTTTATTATCAGATAAACCAGTGTGATGCACCGTGTCAGAATTATATTTCTAAAGAAGAGTACCGCGCCCATGTGGATAAGGCGTTGAAGTTTTTAAATGGCGATGAGAAAGAAATCATAAATAGTCTGGAAGAAAAAATGAAAAAAGCGGCTGCAGAGCTTGAGTTTGAGCAGGCAGCCGAGTATCGTGATTTGATTGAAAATGTAAAACGGATTGGTGAGAAGCAGAAAATCAATGATACCGGTGGCGATGACAGGGATATTATTGCTATGGCAAAGGCCGGCGATGAGGCAGTTGTGGCTATTTTCTTTATCCGAAGCGGCAAGCTTCTCGGCAGAGATCATTTTCATATGACAGGAATCGGAGACAGTGAAAAGCAAGAGATTATCACGGACTTTATTAAGCAGTTCTATGTAGGGACTCCATTTATTCCAAAAGAAATTTTAACGCAGGAAGAAGTTCTTGATCAGGAAATTCTTGAAAAATGGCTTTCAGATAAGCGTGGAAGTAAAGTGATTTTTGCTATGCCGAAGCGTGGAAGTAAACATCAGATGATGGAGCTTGCAAGAAAGAATGCACAGAATGTTCTCGCACAGGACAGTGAGAAATTAAAGAGAGAAGAACGCAGAACAACTGGTGCGGTACATGAATTAGAACAGGCATTAGGAATTGGGAACTTAAACCGTATGGAGGCGTTTGATATTTCCAATACAAATGGATATGAAAATGTTGCTTCAATGGTTGTTTTTGAAAAAGGTAAGGCTAAACGAAGCGATTATCGTAAATTTAAGATAAAAACCGTAGCCGGACCGGATGATTACCATTGTATGGAAGAGGCGTTAGAGAGAAGATTTTCCCACGGTATCAGGGAGCAGAAGGAGCGGGAAGAAAAGGGACAGGATATGGAACTTGGAAGTTTTACCCGTTTTCCGGATATTCTTATGATGGATGGAGGAAAAGGCCAGGTAAACATTGCATTACAGGTTCTCGAAAAGCTGGGATTAACTATTCCGGTCTGCGGTATGGTAAAAGATGATTTCCATCGTACAAGAGCCTTATATTATAACAATGAAATCATTGAATTTCCTAAAAATTCGGAAGCATTTCGGATGATAACCCGTCTGCAGGATGAGGCGCATCGTTTTGCAATCACATATCATAAAGCACTCCGTGGAAAAGAGCAGGTACATTCGGTACTTGATGATATTAAAGGTATCGGTCCCGCACGAAGAAAAAGCCTGATGAAGCATTTTAAGGATATCGGAAAAATAAAAGAAGCTTCCGTGACAGAACTTTGTGAAGCAGATGGAATTACAGAAAATGTAGCCGAAGAAATTTACCGCTTTTTTCATGAGGATACTTCTAAAAAAAATGGGGATGTGGTATGATAAATATATCAGATGTGAGATGACTCCCACCTCGCAGCAAGAATGCCGGGGCATTCTTGAATGGTGTGGATACTGATATAATACTAACGCAACTCTGCAAAATTATACACAGGGAGAATAGTATTGCTGCTGAGTGATTCACATACAAACCAAAGAATATGGGTTTTACGATGAAGAAGAGTAAAGAAGTAATTTTGGCTGGCAGATACTGTGGGTGAATCTTACTGTGTAGTTTGCAAGAGAAATGAACCTAATGAAAAATGGATATGTACTCTCGGAGTCTTTCTTGCACTTGCTTTTGTGGCTGATTTTCCGCCAGTCGCACCCGAATTTCATCAACGTACGCACCGCGTACGCCTCAAAAATTTGGACACAACTGACAAAAAATCTTCTCACAAAATCAAGCACAAAAAGATTCCGAGAGTACATCGGATAATTACGGAGGGAATTATGTACAAGGTAAAACTTACAGAATTTGTAAACAAGATGAATTTAAAAAGCCTGTTACCAGATATTGATACAGACAGCATTATGATTGAGCAGTCTGCGGTAAACCGTCTTGCATTGCAGCTTGCCGGATTTTTTGAACATTTTGATTCAGAAAGAATTCAGGTAATAGGTAATGTTGAGGCAGCATATATGAAGCAGCTTGCACCGGAATCTATCCCGCCTCTTTGTGAGAAGATTTTCAGCTTTAATATTCCATGCCTTGTATTTTGCCGTGGATTAGAGCCGTCACCAGAGATGCTTGATACAGCAGAAAAGAACGGTGTTCCAATCTTTACAACAGAGATGACAACTTCAGATTTTATTGCGAACTCTGTACGCTGGCTGAGCGAGGAACTTGCTCCACGTATTTCCATTCATGGTGTTTTGGTTGACGTATACGGCGAAGGTGTTTTAATCATGGGTGAGAGTGGAATCGGAAAGAGCGAGGCGGCTCTTGAACTGATTCACCGTGGACACCGTCTTGTATCCGATGATGTTGTTGAAATACGTAAAATCAGTGATGACACCCTTCTGGGAACATCTCCAGATATTACAAGACATTTTATCGAACTTCGTGGTATCGGTATTGTTGATGTAAAGACATTGTTCGGTGTGGAAAGTGTAATGTATAACCAGACAATTGACATGGTTATCCGTTTAGAAGACTGGAACAGAGAAGCAAACTACGACAGACTTGGCCTTGATGAAGAATATATTGAGTTCCTCGGCAATAAGGTTGTCTGCTACTCTATCCCAATTCGTCCGGGTCGTAACCTTGCGGTTATCGTAGAGTCCGCAGCGATTAACTATCGTGCGAAAAAAATGGGATATAATGCAGCACAGGAACTTTATAACCGTGTAACGGGAAGTCTTTCTACGAATAAAGAAGAACAGAAAGAACAGAAAGAACAGTAATTAAGATTTGCAAAAGAGCTAAAGTGTGTTTGGAAAATCTGAAAGCAATCTAATCCTCTGATTTATGGTATATCAGATGTGAGATGACTCCCATATCGCAGCAAGAATGCCGGGGTAATCTTGAATTTGCAGAAAGTATTTTTCGGATACATGCTGATTATGATAGGTAATTTTTTGTTTAGGAATTTTTAACAAGAATCATATGTGAAACTTTTTTGCACAACAAATGTTCTGGGAGATAACAAAAATATTAGCTTTTTTTGGCACTTTATCTAAAGGGGGCGAGAAAGCTCCCTTTTATTTTGTGTTTTTTCCACATTGTACTTCCCCACGTTTTAGAGTATCATATAGTATGTATCTAAATATAGGATGCAACTATATAGTTGTTTTAAGTGTTTTAGATAGGAGATATATAGGAGATATTATGAATAAGGAATTCCTTCAGAATTTGAGAGAGCAGATTAAAGCAGGAACAGTAACAGAGCAGGAACCGATGAATAAGCACACAAGTTTTGCCATTGGAGGCCCGGCAGATGTTTTTGTTCAGCCGGCAACAAGGGAAGAAATCAGAAGTGCGGTTTATTGTGCAAAAGAAGCGGGGATTCCTTTTTTTGTTATGGGTAATGGAAGTAACCTGCTGGTATCGGACGAAGGTTTTCGAGGAATGATTATCCAGATAGGTAAGAACTTCCAGGAAATTTCTGTGAAGGATACAGTAATTGAAGTGCAGGCGGGTGCTTTGCTTAGCAGAACGGCCAGAGCTGCATGGAATGCCGGACTCACCGGTTTTGAGTTTGCGGCAGGAATCCCTGGCTCCGTAGGTGGAGCAGTTGCCATGAATGCAGGAGCATATGGCGGTGAAGTGAAAGATGTCCTTCTTGATGCGGAAGTATTGACGCAGGAGGGAGAATTTCTTACATTAACGGGAGAGGAATTAGATTTGTCTTACCGTCATAGCTGTATTTTTGAGAAAAACTACGTTATTTTGTCTGCGCGTTTTTCATTTGAAAAAGGTGAGTCTGGTAAGATTAAGGCACGAATGGATGAGCTGGCCAAAGCCAGAAGAGAGAAACAGCCTTTAGAGTTTCCAAGTGCGGGAAGTACTTTTAAGAGACCGGAAGGTTATTTCGCAGGAAAGTTAATTCAGGATGCCGGATTAAAAGGCTATACCGTAGGCGGTGCACAGGTATCCGAGAAGCATAGCGGATTTGTGGTTAACCGTGGCGGGGCGACAGCAGAAGAGGTAGCTTTTTTAATAAAACAGGTACAGAAAAAAGTAATGAAACAGTTTAATGTTATGATGCAGCCGGAAGTCCGCTTTGTCGGATTTGCGGATACAGAGGTGAGAGAGTGAGATTTGTAATAGTTTCCGGCATGTCTGGTGCAGGAAAGAGTACCGCATTAAAGGTTCTTGAGGACTTTGGTTTCTTTTGTGTGGACAATCTGCCAGTTGCATTGCTTCCGAATTTCGGAGAGATTGCTTCTGACAGACAGACTGAAGTAGACAAAGTGGCGGTAGGAGTTGATATCCGTAACGGAGAACAGCTCACCAGATTAAACAGTCAGTTAGATGTCTTGTGTGAACTTGGAATAGAATATGAGATTCTGTTTTTAGATGCAGAAGATGAGACTCTCGTCAAGCGATATAAAGAGACAAGAAGAACTCATCCGCTCGCAAAGGAGGACCGCATAGAAACGGGGATTTCCAGAGAGCGTGAGATGATTTCTTTTATCCGGGACAGGGCAGATTATATTATTGATACAACGACTCTTCTTACCAGAGAATTACGACAGGAAGTGGAGAAAATTTTTGTCGGGAATGAGGAATATGGTAATTTTATTATCACAGTACTCTCCTTCGGATTCAAATATGGAATCCCTTCAGATGCTGATTTGGTATTTGATGTGCGTTTTCTTCCGAATCCTTATTATGAGCAGGCATTGCGTCCGCTCACAGGTAATGACCGTTCCATTCAGGAATATGTCATGAAGAATGGAGACGGCCGAAAGTTTCTTGATAAACTGGAAGATTTAATGCAGTTTCTTATCCCACGTTATTTAGACGAGGGAAAGAACAGCCTTGTTATTGGCATCGGCTGTACCGGTGGCAAGCATCGTTCTGTTACGATAACGAACGGGCTTTATGCAAGACTGAAAAAGCTTCCATATACCGTTCGTATGGAACACCGGGATATTGAGAAAGATGCCCGGATAAAAGGAAAGTAATCAAGTAATTGATGTAAGGAGATAGAATATGTCATTTTCTTCTGAAGTAAAAGAAGAACTTTCTCATGTGGACGGTCACGAAAATCACTGTATGATTGCGGAACTTGCCGCAATTATTGGACTTTGCGGAAAAATCAAATGTGAAGATGGAAGATATTCTCTCATTCTTCACACGGAAAATGTATCAGTAGCCAGAAGATTTTATTCTCTGATTAAAGACGTTTTTCATTTTCAGCCGCAAGTTTCTACAACACAGCATGAATTTTTAAAAAAGAATCGCTTTTATATGATTTCCATAGAGGAATCTGGACAGACGTTAAAAATTTTAAAGACAGCACAGCTTATAAATAATCTTGGACAGATGGATGAAGAATTTTCTGTGAAAGATAATCCGGTATTGCAGCGTACCTGCTGCCGCAGAGCATTTTTGCGCGGAGCATTTCTTTCTGCCGGTTCTATCACAGACCCGGAGAAGAATTATCATTTTGAAATTGCCTGCATCTCAAGTGAGAAAGCAGCGCAGATAAAAGAATTGTTTGAATTTTTTGGACTAGAGGCGAAGATTGTACTGCGAAAGAAATATTATGTGGTTTACTTAAAAGAAGGTGCTATGATTTCGGACACATTGAATATAATGGAAGCACATATCGCTCTCATGAAGTTTGAGAATGTACGCATTTTAAAAGATGTGCGTAACTCAGTAAACAGGAGAGTGAACTGCGAAGCAGCGAACATAAATAAGACCGTATCCGCAGCGAGAAAACAAATTGAAGATATTGAATATATAAAAAATACAGTCGGTTTAGAGCGATTATCCGAGAACCTTCGGGACATTGCCTATGCCAGATTAGAGGAACCGGATGCAACATTAAAGGAACTTGGCGAAAAACTTAGTTCTCCAGTAGGAAAGTCCGGTGTGAATCACAGATTAAGAAAACTGAGTCAAATTGCTCAGGATATTAGGGAAAAAGGGCATCTGTAATATTTTTTCAGTATTTGCTTTGGCAAAGCTGAAAATACTAAGATAAATTTATTTCATTTATAGCAAAACAGGAGGTTAACATGATTTCAAGAGAGATGGAGATTAAAATCCCTTCAGGATTAGACCCAAGCACCATTGCGTTATTCATTCAGATTGCAAGCCAGTACGACAGCAGTGTATATGTGGAGGTGAAAAACAAAAAGGTGAATGCCAAGAGCATTATGGGAATGATGACTTTAGGTGTTCCAGCAGGTGGAAAGATTAATGTAATTGCAAAAGGCGATGATGAAACAAAAGCAATTGAACATATAGGTAAGTATTTGAATAATGATTTGGCTCATTAGAAGAGACGAATCCTTGTAAAGAAATAATCCCCAGATGTGACTTTAGTCGCGGCGGTTTGAATGCTCGCATCCAAATCTTGTTCCGAAGCCACATCTGGGGATTATTTTTTTGTAAGGATTCTGATTTTGCCAGGCTTCGGGGGTTCGTCTGTTTAGCCACCAACCTCACTATTGCAGAGGCCGCAGGCCGTAATACCCGTAGATTAGCCTTTCATCAAATGAAATCAGAGTCCATTTCCCATCCTTAATTCCGAATACGATTTTTCCCGTAGTTTTTCTCGTTGGGCCGTTTTTCTTTGTTTCTTTGTACCAGTTTTTCAAGTTCTCAGATATATCAATTTTCTCGATGGCTGTCTGGCTGCTTCCTCCTAAGAGGGAGGAGATAGAGTTCTTTATGGAAGTCCATAAAGAGGAGTTTCCATCGGTAATCTGGGATTTGATTTCATCATAGATGGTTTCTGGCAGGCTGTAGAAGTCGATATTTTTTGTAGTGACGGTTACAGTGCAGGAGTTATAGGTTGCGGAGACATCGGTAATTTTGTAAGATGCCTGATCGACCATCTCATCACATAGAGTAGTTACGTCAATACTGTCAACATCTACGAGTGAGCCGAGTTCGCTATCACCGATGTATGTTTTTAATTGTTGTTTTACGAGTTCTCTTACGTTTGGTTCGGACTTCAGTGGTTCCGGTAAATCGGAAGGAGCCACGTCGGAGAAGTCCATATTTTTGGCGTAAGTGAAAATCTGCCTGGTTGCTTCCCGGCAGCCTTGTTTTACGCGGGAAATGTAATAAAAGTATCCTCCGATTCCGCCTGCGATAAGGCAGCAGATAAGAATAGCTGCAACGATCGGTACAAAGCTTTTTCTCTTAGGGGCAGGTTGATTTATGTCATTACCTGATGATACCTGATTGTAAACTGCATTGCTTAAAGGGGTGTGACATTTTTTACATATCTTTTCATTCTCATCATAATATGTGCCACAGTTTGGACAATTCATGAGCAGTCCTCCTTTTTATAATAAAATTTTGAATCGTTCAGAAACATGCAAATTTAGTTGCTTTTTGTTTTGATTAGTTATTATAGAAATTATTTTTTCTTCTTTTTTCATAAAATAATCTGAAAAACATAGTTAGTATGCTGTCTTTTACATTTAAAAGTATAGGGGCTTTTTTGTGTGTGTCAAGATAAGAGGTTTTTCGATTTTTCCCTGTATGGATAGACAAAAATTGCCGAAAAAGTTACAATAATAGCAAGTGATGATTATCAAAATCAAGTACAAAAAGATTCCGAGAGCAGATTATTGAATATAGGAGGGACAGATGTGAGAGGGAAGAAAGCAATTTTATGTATAGGCTATATTATTGTGGCAACGATTTGCATTGTAAGTATTGCGCTTTTATTTTTCAGCAGGAATAAGAATGAGAGTGAAAAATCGAAAAGAACAATCGGTGCTTTGTATATGACAATGAATAACCCGTATTTTGAAGTGATTAATGAGGAGATTAAAGCGGTTGTGGAAAGTAAGGGCGATGTGCTTGAAACAAGGGATTCGGGCATGGACGCGAAAGTGCAGGCAAAGCAGGTGGAGAAATTTATTGAAGAAAAAGTGGACTGTATTCTGATTAACGCTGTGGACTGGAAAAAAATAGGATCTTCATTAGAAAAAGCAAAAAAAGCAGGGATTCCGGTGATTGCTGTGGATACGTTGATTTATAACCGGAGTTTTGTAGATGGTACGGTTGTTTCAAATAATTATCAGGCAGGAGAACAGTGTGCGAAAGATTTAATGAAACGGAGAAAAAAAGGGAAGCTTCTTTTTTTAGTTCAGTCGGAAAATAAATCGGCAATTGACCGAATTAAAGGATTTAAGGAAACACTTGAGAAGGCTGGATGGAAGTATGAGAATGTAGGAGAACTTGAATGTCAGGGGCAGCTTGAACTTTCTCAGCCGCTGGTGGAAAAAGTTTTAAATAAAACGAAAGATATTGATGTGGTAATGGCATTAAATGATCCAAGTGCAATGGGGGCGATGGCTGCGTTAGATGCGGAGCATATGTTATCAGATGTTCTTGTATATGGGGCGGATGGTTCGCCGGAGGCTAAAACGATGATCTATGAAAATAAGATGGCGGCAACTTCAGCACAGTCACCAAGAACTACCGGAAAGAAAACTGTGGAAATGCTTTACAAAATTCTTGATGGAAAGAAAACTGAAAAGCAGTGCATTGTTCCTGTTTCCCTTATTACAAAAGACAATATAAATGATTATAGCCTGTCAGGATGGCAGTAAGAGGAAGGAGGAATATCAATGGAAAAAAGAAAGGACGCGGCAGGATATCAGCACCAGTGTTTTACGATGATGGTATTGCTTAATGTGATTATTGTTCTCTTTCTTACTTTTACCATCGTATTGACACAGTACAGGGTGGCGGCGGCCCAGGAAGCACAAAAATTTATTGGAACGCTTAAGGTGATGCCGGAAAGACCGGAACAAAGAATCATTATGGTAGTATTTTCTCTCTTTTTTTTATGTGGGATTATTTATTACAAGAGAAAAAATGAGGCCGAGGGCAAAGAGAAGGTTTTACTGTGGAATGTGTTCGAGATTATCTTTCTTATTTTTGTATTGAAAGAGTTAGATATGTCTTATAATGGAGTGATTTTTCTTGTAGTAGCGGATATGCTCACCTATGTCGAGGACAGGAAAAATAAATTGATATTTTTATTTATTGCATTTTTATGTTACATGGTATGCAGTTACAATCTTGTCACAATGTTTATTCCATTAAACTCTTTTGAGACGTGGGCTGCATTTTATGACTGGAATACAGAAAGGATTTTTCTCAGTGTAAAGACGATTTGTGAGATTACAAATATGGTCTTGTTTCTAATATACATTGTCATTCTTATGATGAAGGACCGAAGAGAGAGAGAACGAATCAAGCTTTTAAATGAACAGTTGCAAAAAGCAAATGAACAGCTTCATGAGTTTGCTCAGGAAAAAGAATTAATGGGAGAGACGAAAGAGAGAAATCGTCTGGCAAGAGAAATCCATGATACGCTGGGACATATTCTAACAGGAATATCCGTTGGGATTGATGCGGTACTGGTACTTATGGATATTGCACCAGATAAAGCGAAAGAACAGCTGGAAGGAATCGGCGATACTGCAAGACGTGGGCTTCAGGATGTCCGCCGTTCAGTAAGAAAGTTAAAGCCGGATGCATTAGAGCGAATGTCACTGAACAATGCGATTCATCAGATGATAGAGGATATGTCAAAGGTCACGAACACGAAAATTTACTTTGTTTCTTATATGGAAGAACTTGAATTTGAGGCAGATGAGGAGGAAGTCATTTACCGTATTATACAGGAGAGCACGACCAACGCTATTCGCCACGGAAAGGCAACAGAAATCTGGATTCGTATTAGCGAAAAAGATGAGGAGCTGACGATTATCATCAGTGATAATGGCTGCGGCTGTGAGTCAATAAAAGAAGGATTTGGCTTAAAACATATAAGAGAAAGAGTAGAGCTTCTAAATGGTGAGGTTAACTATCAGGGAATGATTGGGTTTACGATTATTGCGAAGATACCGATTCGAAATAAGCTGACTGGAAAAAAGGATAGAGATGAGTTAAATAATCTCGCAGACAACAATGACAAAGCGAAGGATAGTCAGTGAAAATAGGAAAGAGGGTATTTTGAAATATATCAAGAAAATGTCGGCAAGATAAAAATAGAACTAAAATGAGATATTATTAAATATATCGAAAATAATAAATATAATAAAAATAAGAGGAATAGACAATGATCAAAGTATTAATAGCAGATGACCAGGAATTGATTCGGGAAAGTCTGAAAATTGTTCTTGGGGCAAATGAAGATATGGAAGTAACAGGAATAGCGGAAAACGGAGAGCAGGTACTTTCCGAAATAAAAAAGGAAAAGCCGAATGTTATATTGATGGACATTCGTATGCCAGGTATTGACGGTGTAGAATGTACTCGTCTGGTCAAGGAAAAATATCCAGATATTTATATTATCGTTCTCACAACTTTTGATGATGATGAATATATTTTTGGAGCGTTAAAGTATGGAGCAAGTGGCTATCTCTTAAAAGGAATTTCCATGAAGAATCTTGCGGAGGCAATTCGGACAGTTGTGAGTGGAAAGGCAATGATTAATCCAGAAATTACGGATAAGGTTGTAAAATTATTTAATCATATGGCACAGAGCAGCTATGCGATTCAGGTGGATAATGAACTTACAGAGGAATTGACAAAAACAGAATGGAGAGTCATTCAGAAAATAGGATGTGGAATGTCAAATAAAGAGATTGCATCGGAACTTGTACTTTCTGAAGGAACTGTCCGTAACTACTTAAGTTCCGTTCTCAGTAAGTTAGAACTCAGAGATAGAACGCAGCTTGCGATCTGGGCGGTGCAAACAGGAGCGGTAAATAGATATATTGGAGAATGAGGTAATTGATATAGTCGGATAAATAAATGAATTTGAATATCGGAGGAGACAATAATGGGAGATATAAAGTTAAAAAAAGGGACAGGAATCCTTTTTGTAATGGCAGTTTTTTTTATCAGCAGCCTGATCTATCTACATTATGGAGACCAGAATACGCTCCGGGTAGGAATTTTTTATGGAAGCAATTGGGAGGTCCCCGGGACAGTGCATTATGAGATTCTTGATCAGGCGATTAATAAGTTTGAATCGAAATATCCAAATGTAAAGGTAGAATATGAAAAGGGCATTCTTTCAAATGATTATTCAGAGTGGCTTTCAGAACAGATTTTAAAGGGAACGGAACCAGACGTGTATCTGGTATTGGATGAGGATTTTAATACATTAGCATCGCTTGGTGCTTTGAAAAATTTAGATATGTTAGTTGGCGGCGATAAAGAATTTGATTCCGATGTGTTTTATTCTTCTGTTTATAAAGCCGGACAATATGAAGGAAGCCAGTATGCACTCCCGATGGAATGTAATCCGACCCTGATGTTTGTAAATAAGACGCTTTTACAAAAAGAGGGAATTAAAGTCCCGGATAATGACTGGACGTGGGATGATTTTTATGGCATCTGTAAAGCAATAGTGAAAGATTCTGATGGAGATGGACAGATGGATCAATTTGGATGTTATGACTATACATGGCTTCAGGCAGTATATTCGAATGGAATAACACCATTTAATCAGAGCGGGACATCCTCGAATTTCCTTGATGAAAAGTTTTCGCAGTCTCTTGAATTTGTAAAGCGCCTTGAAGCGACAAATCGGAATTATCAGGTCACATCTAATGATTTCGATTTGGGAAAAGTGGTATTTCGTCCGTTTACATTTTCTAATTATAGAACTTACATGCCATATCCGTGGAGAATCAAAAAATATTCTGGCTTTGAGTGGACATGTATCCGTATGCCAGCAGGACCTTCCGGGGATAACCGTTCGGAGATGAGTGCACTTATGGCGGGAATGAGTTCAAGGACAGAGAAAAAGCAATGTGCATGGGATTTTGTGAAGTTACTTACAACAGATACAGATATTCAAAAACTTGTATACGAAGATACCTCAGCAGCTTCTGTATTAAAATCTGTAAATACTTCACAGGATACAATGAATCTGCTGAATAAAGATACACCGGGAAACAGCATAATAGATATGTCCCTTCTTGATACAGCAATTGATGCCGGAGTAATTCCAAATCGTTTTGAGCAGTATGAAGAAGCTTATGAGAAAACAGACAGTCTTATTAAAAGTTATGTAGATGAGGAGGGTGCCAGCAGCACATTTTTATTCCAAATGAAGAATCAAATCGACAAAATTCTAAAAAAGTGACAAATGTCATATAAGAATATGACAAATTCAAATTAATATCAATGACATTCGTTAGATGTATAAAAGGTATTGTTTTGTTATACTTTAATCACAAACAAAGCAAGTCAAAACTATAAAATGTATTTCTGGAATCTCTCCTATAGAAATCAGGTATAAAAGATTCCGTAAGTACATTGAAAAAGGGAACTTAAAGGAGGGAACGAAAGTAATGATTTATACGGTAACTTTTAATCCGGCATTAGATTATGTAGTATTTCTTGACAATCTGAAATTAGGAGATGTCAATCGTTCTACAAGAGAATCTATTTTTTACGGTGGAAAGGGAATTAACGTATCTACGATTTTGAATACTCTCGGCCTTGAAACAACAGCTCTTGGTTTTGTTGCAGGATTTACAGGAAAGGCAATTGAGGATGGACTGGCAGCACAGGGAATCCACACAGATTTCATTCATCTGCCAGAGGGCAATTCCAGAATCAATGTAAAAGTAAAACATGGCGATGAGACAGAGATTAACGGACAGGGACCAGTAATTACAGAAGAAGCAATCAATGAACTTTTTGCAAAGCTTGATACTCTTACAAAAGAAGATATTCTTGTATTGGCAGGAAGTATTCCAAACACATTGCCGGAAGACATTTATGAAAAAATCCTTGCAAGTCTCGAATCCAAAGGAATCCGTATAGTTGTAGATGCGACAAAAGATTTACTTCTTAATGTTTTAAAATATCATCCGTTCTTAATTAAGCCAAATAACCATGAACTTGGGGAAATGTTCGGAACAGTATGCAAAACAGATGAGGACATCGTACATTACGCAAAGAAGCTTCAGGAAAAGGGAGCAGTAAATGTATTGATTTCCATGGCTGGAGACGGAGCCATTCTTATCACAGAAGATGGTCAGAACATTAAGATGGGAACACCGAAGGGCAAAGTAGTAAATTCCGTTGGTGCCGGAGATTCTATGGTGGCAGGATTTATCACAGGATATATCCGCGGTGGTAATTATGAAGAAGCATTAAAGAGCGGTACAGCCGCAGGTAGTGCCACAGCATTTTCCGAGGGACTTGCATCTCTGGAAATGTATGAAAAGATGCTGAAACAGATTACCGAATAAAGTTTAAAAATGCTGAATCAAATCAGCGAATGTGCTTTGAATTTATTAAAAAGTTCCTGTTATCATTTTATATTCAAAAAGTTGAATATGATAGAAACTAAAATGAAACAGGAATTTGAGATAAAACAAAAAATACTTTAAATTTTTTAGAGAGGGAAAAATTATGAGAATTGTCGATTTGTTAAAGAAAGAGGCAGTTGTTCTTAATGCAGAAGTAAGCACAAAAGAACAGATGCTTGATTTACTCGTTGATCTTCATAAAGAAGTTGGCAACATCAAAGACAAAGCTGCTTTTAAAGCAGGAATCATGAAAAGAGAATCTGAAGGACCTACTGCAATCGCAGAGGGAATCTGTATTCCACATTCAAAAAATGAAGCGGTTATCAACCCGGGTATCGCAGCAATCACAGTACCATCTGGAGTTGACTGTGCAGCACTTGACGGAGAGCCATCCAATCTTTTCTTTATGATTGCAGCTCCTGCAGAAGGTTCGGATGTTCATTTGGAAGCATTATCCAGATTATCTACTATTTTAATGGACCCTGCTTTCCGTGAAAAGTTATTATCTGTCAAAGAAGTTGATGCATTTTTAGCAGCAATTGATGAAAAGGAAACAGAAAAATACGGAGAAGAAGACAAGGCAGCACAGGCAGCCGAAGCTCCTGCAAAGAAAGCCGGATACCAGGTTCTTGCAGTAACTGCATGTCCAACAGGTATCGCACATACTTACATGGCAGCCGAAGCACTTGAAGAAAAAGGTAAGGAATTAGGAATTTCTATTAAGGTAGAAACTAATGGTTCCGGTGGAGCGAAAAACGTTCTTACTCAGGAAGAAATTGATGCCTGTGATGGAATCATCATTGCAGCAGATAAAAATGTAGAAATGGCTCGTTTTGATGGCAAGCCAGTTATCAAAGTGAAAGTTTCCGATGGTATTCATAAATCTCAGGAATTAATCGAGAGAGCAGTAAAAGGTGACGGACCGATTTATCATCATGAAGGCGGTAAGGCAGCAAACACTGCTTCCGAAGGAGATGAAAGTTTTGGACGTCAGATTTATAAACATCTGATGAACGGTGTTTCTAATATGCTTCCATTCGTTATCGGTGGTGGTATCCTTATTGCGATTGCCTTTTTGTTAGATGATTATTCTATCGACCCATCTAACTTTGGTATGAACACACCAATGGCAGCATTCTTTAAGACAGCCGGTGGTGTAGCATTTAACTTCATGCTTCCAATTCTTGCAGGATTCATTGCGATGAGTATTGCTGATCGCCCTGGTTTAATGGTTGGTTTTGCCGGTGGTGCAATCGCAAGTGCCGGAACAACATTTGCTTCTTGTTTTAATTCAGACATCACGGTAATTTCCGGTGGTTTCCTTGGAGCATTATTTGCAGGTTTTCTGGCAGGTTATCTGGTATTAGCTTTAGAAAAGATTACTGAGAAAATGCCAAGTTCCATGGATGGTCTCAGACCAATGTTAATTTATCCAGTTGCAGGTCTTTTATTAATCAGTGTGATTATGTTTGCAATTAACCCATTCTTCTCCTGGTTAAACCAGTTACTTGCTGATGCATTAAACTCCTTATCCGGAACAAACAGTATTTTACTTGGATTAATTGTTGGTGGTATGATGTCCATTGACATGGGTGGTCCATTCAACAAAGCAGCATATGTATTTGGTACAGCTTCTTTAGCATACCAGACAGACGCAGGTTACATGATCATGGCAGCCGTTATGGTAGGTGGAATGGTTCCTCCAATCGCTATTGCCATTGCTTCATGGGTATTTAAAAACAAATTCACAGATAACGACAGAAAAACAGCACCAGTTAACGCAATCATGGGACTTTGCTTCATCTCTGAAGCAGCTATTCCATACGCAGCAGGAGATCCCCTCCACGTTATTCCTTCTTGTGTAATCGGTTCAGCAGTAGCCGGAGCGTTATCTATGGCATTCAAATGTACACTGATGGCACCTCATGGTGGAATCTTCGTATTCCCAGTAGTAGGAAATGCATTAATGTATATCATTGCTTTAGCAATCGGTTCCATCGTTGGAGCAGTTATGCTTGGTCTTTTAAGAAAGCCAGTAGAAAGCAAGTAGTCCCGATTGTTCGAATAATGATAAAACAATAATAAACAAACGAACAATAAACGTATAATAAGTGACAGGCAAATGTCTAATAACATGTAAACATGTTGCCGTTAGTCATTGACTGGTACCTTAGAGAATATCTATCATGAAGATACCGGCCAAAGATTAAAAAAACAATTTCTTATATTTAGTTGCTATAAATGAAGAAGAGATTCCAGAAACAGTGAAAAGTTACTGTTTCTGGAATTCCTTCTTTTTTGACATTTATTGACTTTCTTATCTAAAAAAATTATAATGTAAGTAACTATTAAAAGTCGTATAAGTCATATAAAAATATCTTCCCATCAAGAATGCCGGGGCATTCTTGAATTAAGCGCTTTAAATATGATTTGTATTTCAAGTAACAATACATTTATATATTTGATTATGAATGTCAGAAAGCATTTTTGAATATACTATATATGAATGTTTGTTTTCGAAAAAAGTAACTGAAAAGAGGAGGGAATGACATGAGATATGAAATCAGCGAAGTCGTAAAAAAAGACCGGGTTATGGAATTGGTTTTTGGTAACTGCAGCAAGCCGAGAGATTTACTGGGACGACATTTTATCTTACAAGGACAGGTTATCTCTGCCTATCATCCAGATGCGGTAAAGATGGAAGTTATTTCAGAGGATGGCGAGCATTATCCTATGGATACTGTAGAAAGACAGCCAGTATTTTCACTGTTTCTTCCTCATAAAAGACCATTCTCTTATCAGATACATATGACGTTTCATGATGGAAATACTTATATAAGTAGTGATCCATACAGTTATGAAGGGCTGATTACGGAAGAAGAAGAAAAGTTGTTCTCAAAAGGAAACTGGACAGAAGTTTACCATAAGATGGGCTGTCATAAAGTAAAAATTGGAAATACAGAAGGAATGTATTTTGCAGTATGGGCACCAGGAGCAAGGCGTGTCAGCGTAGTTGGTGATTTTAATTATTGGAATGGGATGTTATATCCGATGCACAAAATGGAGAACTCCGACATTTTTGAACTGTTTATTCCAGGACTTTCCTGTGGACAGTTTTATAAATTTGAAATAAAAAATGTACAGGGTGACATAATACAGATGGTTGACCCATATGCCGTAATGAATGAGGAAAAGGAAAACGGCGCGTCAAGAATGTTTGATCTTGGGCGATTTCGCTGGGAGGATTCGAGATGGCTTTCCAAACGATATCATGGAAATGTTTTTAAGACACCGATGTCTGTGTGTGAAGTACGGATTAGTGAATTAGATTCCCCGGATGAGAAAGTACAGGAAATTGTGCAGGATATGGGGCATACACATATTTTACTCCGAGGCACATCGGAGAGAGCGAAACTCGGAGTGGAAAGAGGATTTTTTGAGCCGGCATTTTACGGGAACACACCGGATACAATGCGATTTTTTGTGAACCGTTCACATAAAAGAAATATTGGAGTTATGTTAGAAATATCACCAGAATATTTAACAAGAGCAGTACATCTTTTTGAGAAAAAACATCCGCAGGCAGTCAACTATCTTCTTGCTAATATCTTGTTCTGGATAAAAGAATATCATATCGATGGATTTGTATTTCGGGGATTGAGTGAGAATTCTTCTGATTTTCTTGAGAAAGCAAAAGAAGTAATAAAAAAAGAAGACAACAGTGTACTGTTCATTGGGGAAGAAATAAAAGGAAAACAGACAAGAGACTTCTTTGACTTTGAATGGAATATGGAATTAAAAGCAGGAGTGGAAGAATATCTTGGAACAGATTTTGAGAAGAGACAGGGAAAATATTTCTGTCTTTCACAACCATTGATGAAGGGAGATTTCTCTAATACACTGCTTTTACTTAATAAAGAGAAAAATAATCTTTTTGATGAATCTCTCATTGACAAGAAGCCTTCATGTGATTATGATAAGTTAACAGGAGTCAGGATGTCTTATGGCTATCTGATGGGAGTGCCCGGAAGAAAGGCATGGGATCTTCATTCACATGAAAATATTTCTTCGCAGGAATATGTGAAGTCCCTGATTCGGATTTATCAGGAATATCCTGCCCTTTATGAGTATGATCCACTGAGAGCTTCTTTTGAGTGGATTAACGGGATGGATGCGGAGTCCTCTGTATTAAGATTTATGAGAAAGTCACCGTCAGGCAGAGATAATCTGCTATTTATATGTAACTTTGGCACAGAAGAGAAAGAGAACTGCCAGGTAGGTGTTCCGAAAGCTGGAAAGTATACAATGATTTCGAATAGCGATGCTGTGGAATTTGGCGGCGAAGGCAGAGACGAGCATCAGGAAGTTCAGGCGGTCTCTGAATGTTGGGATTTGAGACCATACTCCATTAAAATATCTGTGCCGCCACTGGCGACATTGATTTTTAAGTTTTAAAGGGTTTTATATATATTTATAATATTAGATATGAAATAGTGGTATGTGTTTGAAAGTGTTTTTTTATAAAGCGAGATGTGCAGATTGTTTTTTGTTTTTTCGATATGTACTAGAGCATTTTTCAAACACGCTATAGGAAGAGAAAGGTGTGTTTAATAATGAAAGAAGATTGTATATTCTGTAAGATTGCAAAAGGAGAGATTCATTCTGCTACGGTTTATGAAGACAGCCATTTCACAGTAATTCTTGATGTGAATCCGGCAACAAAGGGACATTGTCTCATTATCCCTAAGGAACATTTTGACAATATTTATGATTTAGATGGAGAGACAGCTGGCAAGTTATTTGCATTGGCTACATGTATCGCAAGAGCAATGAGAGATGCGTTAAAGTGTGACGGGCTGAACCTTGTTCAGAATAATGGAGAGATTGCAGGACAGACTGTAAATCATTTCCACTTACATCTGATTCCTCGTTATGAGGGAGATGGACTGAATCTTAACTGGCCACAGCAGGAGATTTCTGCGGAGCAGTTAGAAGAAATCAGACAGTCAATTAAGAAATCTATCTAATTATTCATTAATTGCTTATGGTAAAATTCTGGAAATTTGCATTTTGTAAGTATTGATGGTTTTCCGGAATGTTGTTTACAAAGGTGATTCAAAGTATCTGTTTTATAAATATCAGATAGTTTGGATGAAAAGTAATTAGGATATTTATAGTAATTTTTACAATAATTTCAGTAATAGAAAGGACAGAGTATGGGTAAATTAGACTTTAAGCCGGGTAATATGTTATACCCTCTTCCGGCGGTTATGGTATCGGTGAGAGATAAAGAGGGAAATGATAATATTATAACAGTGGCCTGGACAGGAACGGTATGTACCAATCCACCCATGCTCTACATTTCTGTTCGACCAGAGAGACATTCCTATAAAGCGTTACATGAAACAGGGGAATTTGTTGTAAACCTCACTACGGAAAAGATTGCAAAAGCAACCGATTTCTGTGGTGTCCGTTCCGGAAGGGATATGGACAAGTTTGAACAGACTGGCCTGATTAAAGGGGAAGCAAAGAAAATTAATGCTCCTGTCATTGAAGATAGTCCGGTAAATATCGAGTGCCGTGTCAGAGAGGAAGTGCCACTTGGTTCTCACACGATGTTTATAGCAGATGTTGTTCATGTGACAGTAGACGATTCCTATATGGATGAGAGAGGAACGTTTCATTTAGAGAAGGCAGCACCAATTGTATATTCTCACGGGACATATTTTGGACTGGGAGAATCTTTGGGGACATTTGGATATTCTGTTCGTAAGAAGAAAAAAAAGAGAAAAAATAGATAAATTAAAACATTTATTTTGTAATAATTTCTGATTTACAATAAATCAGGGAATATGATATAATAAAATGATTCTAGGTTTAATTTGAATTATGAAGAAAAGTACATATTTGTTTGAGATATAAAATATCATGACAGGAATTTTTGAAACAGGATTACAGGTAGTTTATAACTATTCAGATAAAAATAACTATATAAGAGAAGGCATCGGGAATACGTCTTTGTAAACGGATTATGAATAGTTACGATAATTTTATTTTTATTTTGAATTCATTTTTGTGTAGAGAGTAATCTTTGGAATAGAAATTCCATTTTTTTGGTTGATATTTTATTATCTGATTTTTTGAAATGAAAATATTTTGATTAAAAATCTGTTATTTGGATTTTTATGTTTAAAATGAAAATAATTTGAATAAAATTTGTTATTTGGAATTTTGTACAAAATAGAAGTTTATTATTTGAATTTGGAAATTCAATAGAAATATTATAAATTAGATTTGATTTGTTTAAATTCCTATATTTGTATAAAAATATTTTAGTTAGAAATTTATTACTTGAATTTTTTTACATAGAAGTTTTTACTTAGAATTTATTTAGTTTTACTTAAGTTTGAAAATTAGTGTTAAGAATAATAACGTTTAGAATAGATTATAGAGGTGCGAAATGGAACAGTATATTATTAAAGGTGGTAATCCGTTAGTTGGTGAAGTTGTAATTGGTGGAGCAAAGAATGCAGCGTTAGGAATTCTGGCAGCTGCCATTATGACTGATGGAGAATGTTTAATTGATAATATGCCGAATGTTAGAGATACCAATGTTCTTTTACAGGCAATGGAAGGCATTGGAGCAACGATTGACCGCAAGGGAGATAATGAAGTTGTAATCAGTGGAAAGAATATCGATTCTACTGGAGACTTAATTGTAGATAATGAATATATTAGAAAAATCAGAGCTTCCTATTATTTAATTGGAGCCTTACTTGGTAAGTATAGAAAAGCACAGGTTGTTCTTCCGGGAGGATGTGATATCGGAAGCCGTCCAATCGACCAGCACATTAAGGGATTCCGTGCACTTGGTGCGGAAGTTAAGATTGAACATGGCATGATTATTGCACAGGCAGAACAGCTTGTTGGAAGCCGCATTTACTTAGATGTGGTTTCTGTTGGTGCAACAATTAATATTATGATGGCAGCATCACTCGCACAGGGTAATACTGTAATTGAGAATGCTGCAAAAGAGCCGCATATCGTGGATGTTGCGAACTTCTTAAACAGCATGGGAGCCAATATTCGCGGTGCTGGAACTGATGTTATCCGTATCAAAGGTGTAGAGAAGTTCCACGATACAGAATATTCTGTAATTCCAGACCAGATTGAGGCCGGAACTTTCATGATGGCAGCAGCAGCTACCAGAGGAGATGTTCTGATCAAGAACGTAATTCCTAAACATTTAGAGACAATTTCTGCGAAGTTAATAGAGATTGGAGCAGAGATTGAAGAGTCTGATGATGCAGTAAGAGTTGTGGCAGCGCAGCGTCTGCGTCACACACAGATCAAGACACTTCCATATCCGGGATTTCCTACAGATATGCAGCCACAGATGGCAATTACACTGGGGCTTTCTACAGGTACAAGTACGATTACAGAAAGCATTTTTGAGAATCGTTTTCGCTATGTAGAAGAGCTTCGTCGTATGGGAGCCAATATTAAGATGGTAGAAGGCAACACTGCGATTATTCACGGTGTTGAGAAGTATACAGGTGCATCAGTAGCAGCACCAGACCTTCGTGCAGGAGCAGCTCTTGTTATCGCAGGACTTGCAGCCGAAGGATATACAACGGTAACTCAGATTGGTTATATTCAGAGAGGATATGAGAGATTCGATGAGAAGCTCCGTGCTCTTGGGGGATTGATTGAGAAGGTTGATTCCGAGAAAGAAACCAATAAATTTATTTATAAAACAGGTACTGTAAATTAAGAATTGGAGATGAAAAGTATAATGGAAAGAAGATTATTTACATCAGAATCTGTAACAGAAGGACATCCAGATAAGATGTGTGACCAGGTTTCTGATGCTATACTTGATGCATTAATGGAAAAAGACCCTATGAGCCGTGTTGCCTGTGAGACAGCAATGACAACAGGCCTTGTACTTGTTATGGGAGAAGTAACAACAAGTGCATATGTGGACATTCAGAAGCTTGTCCGTGATACAATCAAAGAGATTGGATATACAAGGGGTAAATATGGTTTTGACGCAGATACATGCGGTGTTATGGTTGCTTTAGATGAGCAGTCTTCCGATATTGCTATGGGTGTTGATAAAGCACTTGAAGCAAGAGAGAACAAGATGAGCGATGAAGAATTAGAAGCAATCGGAGCTGGAGACCAGGGTATGATGTTCGGTTACGCCAGCAACGAAACAGAAGAGTATATGCCATATCCTATCGCATTAGCTCACAAGTTATCCAGACAGCTCACAAAGGTTCGTAAAGATGGAACTCTGTCTTACTTAAGACCAGACGGAAAGACACAGGTTACTGTAGAATATGACGAGAATGGTAAACCAGACCGTCTCGATGCGGTTGTTCTTTCTACACAGCATGATCCTGAAGTCACACAGGAACAGATTCATGAAGATATTAAGAAATACGTTTTTGATGCAATTCTTCCACAAGATATGGTTGACGAGAATACAAAGTTCTTCATTAACCCTACAGGAAGATTCGTAATCGGTGGACCACACGGAGACAGTGGATTAACAGGAAGAAAGATTATCGTAGATACTTATGGTGGATATGCACGTCACGGCGGCGGAGCATTCTCAGGCAAGGACTGCACAAAGGTAGACCGTTCTGCTGCTTACGCTGCAAGATATGTAGCTAAGAACATCGTAGCAGCCGGACTCGCAGATAAATGTGAGATTCAGTTATCCTACGCAATCGGTGTAGCACAGCCTACATCTATCATGGTAGATACTTTCGGAACAGGGAAGATTGCAGAAGATAAACTCGTAGATATGGTTCGCGAGAACTTTGATTTAAGACCAGCAGGAATCATTAAGATGCTTGATTTAAGAAGGCCAATCTATAAGCAGACAGCAGCTTATGGTCATTTTGGAAGAAATGATCTTGATCTCCCATGGGAGAAGCTTGATAAAGCAGAGACTCTTAAGAAGTATCTGTAAGATGCTGATCTGCTAAGCGAAGGCAAAGGAGATAGGCTCTTTTTGAGGGCTGACTTTGGCTGCTGGAGGGAAATCAGAAGTTTGAGAGATACATGGTTAGCTGCACTACTTTAAGGCAAGTGGGAGAGTTATTTTTCGACGGATTGTAGGGATTAGATGGAACATTAGCTGTAAGAAACTTTTGCCGGATTGCTCAAAGAAATTAAAAAAAGAAGGGGTTGTTCTAATGGTGTGCATCCCGTCAAGTAGACAATTAAAAAAATATAAAATTTTTGTGTTGCCCGGTTGGATATCGGGCAACATT
>ENA-OQJL01000280-OQJL01000280.1-human-gut-metagenome-genome-assembly--contig:-NODE-280-length-42694-cov-7.960767_pt1 | contig 42694 bp, 46 predicted proteins | sample MGYA00242604_ERZ504770 | MGnify/ENA primary metagenome ERZ504770 (study PRJEB26092, sample SAMD00036359) | human gut metagenome | host: Homo sapiens | study: EMG produced TPA metagenomics assembly of...
TCCGCATCTGTCGTGCAGCTTCCGTCTGAAGTTTTGTAAGCGCTTAACTCTAAAGCTGCCTCTTCTAATTGCTCCGCCGTTTCAATTGCGTTTAAGTCTATCCCGCTTGCCCGATAAGTATCCTGCAGTTCATATGCTCCATCTACAACATCTGCAACTTTCGCATATTCAAAAACAACATCTTCTTTTGTCGTTCCTACTCCGCCATCCGTTAATTCTATTTCAATGCTTCCCTGCTCCTGTTTGATATTTTCCAAGTCATCCGGCAAAGCTATATTTTCATTTGCATGTGCCGGAAAACTAAATAACAATGTTGTAAGAATTAAAGGAAGCCATTTCTTAATTTTTCTGTTTTTCACTGTCTTTCCCCCATTTCTTTTTAACTACCACACTTCCAATTCCCATTGCTAAATACAAAAATGGAAGTGCTGTAAAGACCAGCTCCCGGAAAGACATGCTTCCCGGTACAATTTCTTGTTCTTTTGCTTCCGTATAAGGAACCCTCTCTCCTGTGACTACCAGTCGCTTAGTATTCAGTCCGTATGGCGTGCATGTAATCAGAGATACTAAATCTTTTTCTGCCTGTATTCCCAAGCCCTCTACATCCTCCGGATGAATAATTTTGATTTCTGTTACCTGATACGCTAATTTTTCACCACAGACTGTTAAGAAAAATAAGTCTCCTGTTTCCATTTCATCCAGCCTCGTGAAAAGCTTGGCATTTGGAAGCCCCCGGTGTCCGGTCAGAATGCAATGCGTATTCTCTCCCCCCACCGGAAGGCTGCTTTCCGGAAGATGTCCTACTCCATTTACTAGAACTTCCTCTTCTACCCCATGATAGATTGGAAGATTCACATTGATTTTGGGAATGGAAATCGTTCCCATCATTCCGGTACCGGATAAGTTCAGCTGCTCTTGATAGCTTTCTTCTCCTAAAATGCCTTGCTCCATGTTGCCAACGATAATTCCGTTGGCTTGCCATAGCATTTCATTGTATCGAATTGCTTCTTTTTTTGCTTCCTGCACTTTTGCATCGGTCGCTTGGTTCATTTCGCCCTGATAGGTCTTTATCACATTTTGTTGATAATTTTGATCCATCACGCTTGCAACCAACGGGTATGCACAAAGAAGCAATCCTGCGATAAATAAAATGGCTCTTATTCTTTTTTTCTTAGACTTCTTCGTTTTCCTCTTTACGTTTTCCATATACAAATGCTCCTGCCACAAGTGCTGTTCCTGCCACAAGCATAATCAATGCCACAGATGAACCTGTGATTGGAAGTTTCTTTCCTACTGCATTAATAACAGTCAGATTTGAAGAACCATCCTCTACGTCTGTTGTAAGGTCTACATCTGATTCTTTATATGCTCCATTCAAGAACTCTTTAATATGTGCTATTGTTTCTAAATCCTGCAGCGTTTTATCCGTTGCTCCATCTCCTTTGATGTAATCGTTTCGTTCATCTGTGAATGTTGCCTTTAAATTTAAAACAATAGGGTCAAGCAATGGACGGTAGCCTGTTGGCGCTTGTGTCTCTTTCAAATAGTATGTACCACTATCTAATCCATAGATGATGAACGTTCCCTCTGCATTGGAAACCATTTCCACTGCATCTGCCGGCTGCTCTCCGCCTGTATGGTCTGTTCCACCTATGCTGTCACGATTGATTACGTTGTATCCGTTTTCTGTTTTCTTTACATATACTTCATTTTTCAATTCAGGATCAGAATATAAACGGAATTTTGCTCCTTCCAATTTCAGATCGTGATCATTTGTTTTTAAAACATTAATCTTATATGTAAAACAAACTACCGTATCCCATGGTGTGTATCCTGTATCTCCAGCTCCATCTCCATCCGGATTGTTAGAAAATTCCAAACGTACATCATTTTCAAATCCCGGACGTCCTGTATCCTCTGCAGCCTTATCATTTAAAGTTGCATCGTATCGTAAAACTACTTTTTGTCCATATACATTTTCGTCCAAATCGTTCTTTTGGTCGAACTCACGATCCACGATTGCTTTGATATCCTGAATCTCTACTTTGAACGTCTCACCATCTTCCGGATTTGTGATGACTTGAAATTCATCTTTTTGAAGCTCATACATTTTATCCTCTGTCTGAATCTGAATCGTTACAGAATCCGGATCAAATGTTAATGCTTCATCCATCACATCATGCCATGCATAGTAATAGGTATCGTATCCATTGATATTTGGAATATTGGATTCAAATTTATACGGAACTGTCTGTCCGATTTCATAATCTCCAATGTCATTCCATCCGTCATTTCCGATTTCATCTTTGTTATCATCTTCCTGAATTTTCTTGATGACGGTTGGATAATCCGATTTGATGTTCACGTCTGCTTTTGGATTGGCTGTATTTACGATACACATCGATGCTGCTGAATGTGTACCCTCTACATCGCTTACTTCGTCTACTACATAGTAACCATATTCCAAGCCACTGATTTCAATGGAATTGTCTTCTTTGGTTTCCGTTGCAAGCACTACATCTGCAGCAACCTGATCTTTCACAATCTGATCTCTGAGTTCTTCTACAAAGTAGCGGAACTCACTGTAAGAACCTTCTACATTCTGTTCTGTCTGCGAGCCTTCCACTTGATTGTTATTCAAAGACTGAATGTAATCGATCACTTCATACTCTGTCACTTTCGCAGCGTCTTTTCTAAGTTTTTCTCCGACAACTGTTTTTAGCGAATCCTCATATGGCTCGTTGAATGTATAATTGATAGATTCTCCACCTACTGCGTTTTCAGCATCAAACAACTGATACACGTTGAATTTCTTTCCTGCTAAAGTCTGTCCTTCATTTCCTTGGATTGTAATACTCGCATCTCCACGTCCGAAATCTGCTACTCCATTCGGTGTATTCACAGTCGTACGTGTTTCTGCAGCTTGTACCTGCAGTGAACCGATGGAACTTGTTACTCCTCCCATTGCAACGATTGTCGACATTGCAAGTGCCATAAACATTTTTAAAGTTTTTTTCTTCATTGTCCTTCTCCTCTCTAATGTGTATCCAAACAACAAAATAATCCCAAGAATAAGCGCTGCCATCATCAAAAGCAATGTGGTATTGGATCCAGTGTTCGGAAGTTTCATACCAATATTATTTATGATAGTCATTTCTGCTACTCGGTCTGCTTTTGTACCGGTAACGGTAAACATGCCTTCCGAATCACTGGTGAACGCTTCTCCATTTACATAAAAGATAAATTCATCTTTTGTCGGAGTACTCTCCGTGTATACCTCATAGGTAACTGGATTTCCATTTTGATCTAACGGAAGCCGATATCCTGCCGGTGCTTTCGTCTCCTGCAGATAATACTTTTGTCCAACTTTTAACTCATTAAAATTTAAAATTCCTTGATCGTCAGTAATTTCTTTCGCAACTTCCTGTGTACAATCCTGATCCGAGAATAATGTAAACTCAGCTCCTGCGAGAAGTTTGTCCTTATTGTTCAGCTTGTGAATTTTCAAACTGAATGGAGCAAGTAAATCTTCCACGGTCAGAGAAATGTTTCCCTGAGCTGTCACTTCAAATTTCACATTGCCAAGTGTTTCATCAATTTTAGAAGTTAGTGTGACTTTGTTGTCTTCTGCTACATCAAATTCGATAATATTCGCATTTACTATATATCCATCCATGACTTCAAGCTCTGTGATCGCATGGTGTCCATGCTGCAAGGCTTTAAAAGTCAGACAGCCTTTCTCATCTGTCACCAAAGTTTCCTTTGTACCGTCCGGTTTTGTATGTTCAAACTTTGCTCCCGGAATTGGAATCTCAGTTCCTTCCTGTACTTTCTTCAAATCGAGTTTCATTACATTTTCAGGAACAATTGGTTTATTATAAGTATTGACATTTTCTGCTGTTCCTGCCGATGTAATCTGTCTTACAAATATCTCCGGATTCAATAAATACCCCTCTGGTGCTTTCGTTTCTTGAATAGTAACTGTTCCTATCGGAATAGACGCCGCACCACTTGATGATTTGTACAATTGATCTCCTGAATGCAAATATTGTTCACTGTAATAGCAAAATCCATCTTTGTCCGTCTGAAATACCCATGTACGTGCTGGTGTCTTTCCTAACGCCGCCGGATCTTTATTCACTTCCCATAACCCGGCATAATATTTCACGGTAAACTGTGCTCCCTGCAAAGATGCACTTCCTTGAGGTTTATTTTGATTCGTTTCCGCATCTACTTTTCCGAGTAAGATACCGACTGGATCCATTTGTGGTAAATCCGAAAAAGAAACAGATGCTGTTCCACCTGCCGGAATATACACTGATTTTGTTTCCGGATTTATCGCATACCCTTTCGGAGCTTTGATTTCTTTCACATAGTAAGTTCCTGCATTAAGTGTCAATGTATTAGAGTTTCCGTTTGCATCAGTTGTAAATGTTCCAACTCGTGATGCTCCGGAAAGGGAAGAGCTGCTATATACCCCAAACTGAGCTCCTGCTAATGAATAACATGGATTTCCATTCGTTAAACTTGGATTTGCAGATGTTTTTTTCAGAGTAACTTTTCCCTGTTTCGGTGCTGGTGGAATATATCCTAAGAAAGCTACATCTTGATAATTATCCGGCGTGATGTCTGCAATATACGCATGATAGCCCCAAGTAATTGGATCGGTTTTACCACTTAAAGATGCAATATAACTTCTCGCTCTTCCATTATTGTTACAACTTCCATTTTGATATCCTGTCGCAAATGTTGCGTTATCCATGTCGTAACCCAAGTCGCCTCCAGAATATCCCGGTCCACCAGGAGAATAATATAAAATCTTTCTTACAACTGGATCGTTCCACTCTCTGATTGTTCCATATCTTGTTTGGTTGTTGCCCCAAAACGATTTTTTATTTTCTGCACAATAGCCGTAGCTATTTGCGCCGGAAATTTCAAAGTATCCGTTTCCTGCACCACTTACCCTTGGCTTCTGTGTCACTCCTACACTTTGTCCCGGTGTAAATCCACGTGCATCCACGCTCCTGTCATCTTCGTTGGAAAGTTTAACCTGACTTTTTTCTAAGATTTCTTCCATCTCTTCCTGAGTTGCCATTTCAACTAGAATGTTCAAATCCGGATCGGTAATGTCTCCATCTTTTCCGATTCCGTTCTCAAAACGATACTCTGATGTCAGATACGCATTTTCATCTAAGTAGTTTTCTAGTCCAAGCCTTTGAGCAGTTTCTTTGCGGTATGCCACTGCTTCTTCTTCCATATCTTCGCCAGCAAGGTACATTTCTATGATTTTTTCATAGGTGTTTTCTTCACTTTCCTGAATTATTTCTTGCGCCTGAACTGTTGAAGAAAACAAAACACAGATAAGCACAAGTGCTAAGATTCGTTTTAATTTTTTCAAAGTGTTTTCCTCCCATCTCACTCAAAAATGGTAATAAAAAATAGAGCATCCCTTGACACTCTACTTTCACGTCGATATTTTATTTCGTTGCTCCGCAGCTGCTACATTTATAACCGATTATGTCTTCTATCCATTCTGTTTTATACTCTGCTTCATGCGGAATTTCTTCTGTTCCCGTCTGCTTTTGTACATATTCTGTATGGGTTCCATACTGACCTGTTCCATTCAACATATGTTCTTTAATATGTCCTGCTGGATCTGATGTACAATCTGCTCCACAATTACCACAAACCTCGATTGCCACAGTCTTATAGATTGGTTTATATTCCGTCCAAGCCTCTTTTACAAGAGTTTTCTTCTCATATCCCTTTTTCTGTGGAACCCATGTATGTTCATGGGCTGGTTTTGTTGATTCTGTATTTTTTTCATTTGAGTTTTCCGTTTTGCTCTGATTCTCATTCTCATAATTTGAATCATTTTGGGAGCTATTTGATTCTGATTTATTTTCTGTCGCAGTCGCAGATGCGTTTGCCGTCTCCTGTTTCTTATCTTCCGACTGTTTTTCCTTTTCTACTTTAGAAGAAGCTCCATCTGATTCAGCGAACTGTTTCTCTTCAGACTTTTTCTCTGTATCTCCGGAATCACTTTTTTTCATATTTTTTGTCTTACTTACAGAGGCTACTTTCCTTGGGGTTTCCGCCCTGGATGTTGCTTCTGCATCTTGACCAAAAATTGTGACGCCAGTCAATGCTAGTAACAAAACAAAGGCTGCTCCTGCTCTTGCAATGTTTTTCTTTCTCATATCTTTCCTCCTTCCAAACATCATCTGCTTTTATTATAGCTTAACTTCCTTGCTGTAATCAACGTGAAAATATCCATTTTACAAAGCTTTCTCATAACTTTCCTATTGATATTTCAAGAAAAGTTACGTGGATTCGTATATCCACTACAGTTTTTTCATCACCGTTCCTGTAACGGCTTCAGATATAAATCTGAGTTTATTTAATTTTCAAAGTGTATGGTTTCCCCCTTTCGTGAAAATTAAAAAAAGCTATTCAAAAAGTATGCTTTTTGAATAGCCGTCCCCAATACGCTTTTAAGGCTAAAAAAAAAGAGATTTTAAGCAAATCCCTTCTCAAAACTTTATAAAATTATATGTATCAAAAAGTATACTTTTTGATGTTTTTAGTATAATATAATTTTTACATAATGTAAATAGAGTTCTATAAGTAAGTTTAATTTTTTTTTCTTTTTGATACTGTATTCTTCCACGACCAAGTTGTTATTTTGACAATAATTGAAATTTTGAAACAAACAAATTTTAAAGCGTAGCGTGTCCGAAAAATAGATATACGGACACTTATTTATGAATATATATATGTGTAGAGTATAAATAATATATATAATATACTCCGCTTATAAAAACACTTGTATTGCTTATATTTTAGGGCTTTATGAGACTTTTACACATAGCAAAAAACTTGTATAAATAACATATTTTATGTAAGAAAACTAGAATAACTTTTCAAAATTTGGAAAGAAACTGGAATAACTTAATTATTTTATGCAAGAAAACTGGAATGATTTTTCGTTCCAGTTTTTCAATGTACCATATCTATTCTATTTTTACAGCATTTTTTTCTTGGTTTGAAAAAACGCAAAAAAAATGAGTATGATATTTCTCTGTATCATGCTCATTTTTTTATATATTCTCTTTGTATGCTAATTTTAACTACTACAACTAGACTTAGAAGTAATCTAAGTCTAGTTTCCCTTATCCATTTACTGGTTCAAATCCAATGTCTCTTACATCCAATCCAATTTCCTTTCGGATAAGTCTATGTATTAAATTCTTTTTAATCGTTCGCTTCCATTTTTTCTTTTCTACGCCTGCATTAATAATCTCTAAACTATGTGTAATAATATTTGGCAAGCTAAAGGATCCAAACATCTTATCGATATCTTTGTTATAGAATTTCAAAAGTTCGTTTATCGCTTTCCGATCTTCTGTTCTAACTACTTTAATGCGATTTCTTCTTACTGCCACATCAATCGAATTTTCCCGGTATTTTTCTTCTTCCTGCTTATTTTGTTTCTCTACCGCAAACTTCCGGATTGTAATAAAATATTTTTTATCTTTTATTCCGATGGAAAACAGAAGGCGCAGCTCCTTTAAGTAATCTTGTAAAGTACGTCTACATATGTTAAATTTCCGCATAAATTTTCTCACGAAATCTTTTGTTCCGTGCTGGTAACTCGCCCCTCCGGCAAGATTATTTTTCATTAAATCCATTGCGAGGAGCTTTGCTCCGCCCGGAAGATTCCGGAACTGTGTACACGAAAATATAACATAGTTCGTGTTCAAGTATCCTCTTTTAAAAGACTCCTGATCTAAAAACTCATTATTCAGGATCGTAATATCCATATCTGTATAATTATTTTTTTCTACAGCTATGATTCCCTTTTCTACAAGTCCATTTTTTGCATCGTAAAAAGCTTGGTAAGATAAGCCTAATTCTTTACAGACATTCCTATAATAAATTCCTTCTGCATATCCATATCTATCTTGAAATTTAGATACGTAAAGAAGAACATCTATTTCTGCAGACGTTGCTTTTTTCTCTATTAATTTTTCCAGTACAGCAAAACTTAATTTCTGCATAGTTTCAGTTCTCCTTTCCCCAGTTTTTAACTAGGTGCTATTAATAGCACCCAACAAAAAAGACAGATACAAAAGGTGTATATAACATACTTTCCATGTATCTGTCTACTCTGTTTTTATAATATTCATCTACTTACTTATAGAACTCTATTTTTTTACGTTTTCTATAAGTAAATCTGCTTTATATGCTTGCAAAAAATTTTTACTTATGTTATTATAATTTCAGAGATGATGTTTGTGTGTAAATATCATCATCGACAGTGGAATTTATGTAGGATATAAATTTCACATGTTAAAACATTAATTGGCGTTAATGTTTTAACCCTTGTACATATTATACAGAATTATATTCAGGCTGTCAAGAAAATTTGTACAAGGTAATTCTAAAGACAAAAAGAACGGTTCATCCGTTCTTTTTTTGTTCTTTTCCGCTTTCTTATCCAGCTAGCATTTCCTTTTTATATCTTCGGAAAGTACTCATTGAAATCCCTAATTTTTCCTGCAACTCTTTTTCAGTCATTTGATTTTTTTTTACTTTTTGATACTCATTTGCGAAACACTCCCGGCTGATCAGACGTGGACGTCCATACTCTTCCCATTCACCTCTTTCTTTTTTGGCCACAATTCCCATTTTCTGCGCTTCCAAATTTTTCTTTCTTTCAGCATCTGTAAGATAAGCTAAGATTTGGACCACTAAGTCGCAGATAAATGTTCCCGTTTCTCCATGCACAGTTGCTCTAGTATCAAGAATACTAAAATCTAAAATCACAATATCCACTTGTTTTTTTTTGTTAGCATATTCCACATTTCTAATGTTTCCCGATAATTTCTGCCAAGTCTGTCAAAACTGGTGAAAAAAATTGTATCTCCCTTTTTTACCTTTTTCAAAAGCTTCATAAATTGGGGACGATTGCACGTTTTCCCGGAGCATTGCTCTACATAAATGTGTGTTTTCTTTATTCCTCGCTTCAGCATTTCTCTGATCTGCCGATCAGGATTCTGAGATACGGAAGATACTCTAACATAACCATAATCCATTACTATTTTCCTCTTCTTTCGTTAATATTTATTTTCCAAATTCAAAAAGGAGTAGATAACTACTCCTTTATCTCCTCCTTTCTCGATTCAGCTAGACGATAATGACATGGCTTACTTTTTTAATTTGTGATATATATTACAACACCTCTTGGTGGAGCTGCTCTTCTCATTTTCCGGAAATTCTTTCAAATAATCTTTCGCATACAGCACATATTACTTTTGAATCCCGTGATGCTTTAATTCGTTTCTTACATACGGGACATTCATATGTCACATAACTATTATGTGTTCTTGGACTCAAATTTTCACTTCTTGCTCGTTCCATTGCAATATATAATTTAGCATATGTGATCAGATCATCATAATATCGATCAATGATCCGTAACCCATCTTCTTTAATGCTATCCGGTATCGTCTCAAAATTCCATCCATAATTACGACTGTATTCGCATTCTATTCCAAATTCTTGAGCTTTTAGAGCAAACAATTTGTTATGATATTTTCCATTCGTTGATTCTGCGATATCCTGATTCTCGTTGCAAATGTGAATCAGGATATGAATAATATTTTTTATAATATCTTCTTTTGTATAAATTTCTACTGGAACATACACACATAACTTTCCATTTTTCTCAAAACTATGCGCCCACCTTCTTCCATTCATGTTTTCAAAATCCTTGGTATATCGGTTTCCAAAATTTCTCAGAAAAAAGAGTGGTTCATTTTTTTCTCTCTTTCCAGTAAAATGCAAAAATCTCTATAGATATCTAAAACATATCCGCATATATACTGGTTCAGCGCATTAATGTTCATCTTTATATCCATTCCTTTCGCTTTGCTCAGGCACAAAACGTTATGAAAACAGTTTTCTACCCGGCTTTTTTTCTTTATAATTCTTTTTGTAGGGAACTCGGTATACTACAAATCACGGGGAGGTGAGTAGGCTGTTCCTCTTCTGGAATGACTGTATTTTTATATGTGTAGTTCGCCTTTTCAAGCACAAATAAGTGTGACACCAAGCACGTAATCTTATCTTTGTATAAACTACTTCGTTTATGGCTTAGGCGTTCAGTCAATGCCGTCTCTCCCTATAATCTTTAGTGAACCTTTTGGTTCTGAAAGGAGTCCCTATGGCTTTAAAAATCGTGTACAAAATTTGTTGTGGTATCGATGTCCACAAAAACTTTGTAGTGGCTTGCATTGCTAAAACGGATAAGCAAGGCGTTACCACTTATGAGCGCCATCACTTTTCAACCTACACGAAAGGACTGAAACAGTTGCTCAAATGGCTGCTCGACCGTAATTGCAAGGATGTCTGTATGGAATCTACAGGTAAATATTGGATTCCCGTTTACAATGTCTTAGAACACGACTGTTCCATTGTCCTTGCTCATCCGAAATATGTTAAGGCTATCCGTGGTAAAAAAACTGACAAGAAAGATGCGAAATGGATTGCTGACCTGTTTAAACATGATCTTGTTGCCGGTAGCTTTATGCCTCCTGCTGACATCCGTCAACTCCGTGACCTTATGCGTTACCGTTTCAAACTGACCTGCTTTAAGTCCAGCGAAAAGAATCGTTACCAGAATTGTCTCACGGTTTCCAACATCCAGTTGGGGAACGTTGTCTCGGACACTTTTGGTAAGAGTTCTCAAAAGATTATTGCTAAAATCCTTGAAAATCCTGATGATACTTCTTTTGATATCGGATCTTTAATCCATGGTTCCATGAAAGATAAACTTCCTGAACTGGAACTCGCCATTGACGGATATATCACTCCGGAACAGGCTGCTAAATTAAAGATCATTAAAGAACATTTTGATAACCTTGAAGCCCGGAAAGCAGAGTTAGAAGAACTCATTCTTGCGCTCGCCAATCCCTATCAGCAGGAAATTTCCATTATCCTAACCGCTCCAGGTTTTAAGAACACCTTTACTGCTATCGGTATCATCTCCGAAATCGGAACAAACATGGAGGCTTTCCCTTCGGCGAAACACTTATGTTCATGGGCTGGTCTTACTCCAACCAACAATGAAAGTGCAGGGAAGAAAAAATCTGTCCGGGTTTCCAAGGCCGGATGCTATATCAAACCACTTCTTGTACAGTGTGCAAACGCTGCGATCAAGAGCAAAAAGCATCCTGAAATTCGTGACCGCTACCTCCGTATCAAAAAGCGTCGCGGTCATAAGAAGGCAATCATTGCTATTGCAAGAATGCTTCTTACAGCATTATACCACATGCTCAAAAATGGTGAGAATTATAATTCAGATTTATACCAAAAATCTGATATTCTTCCGACAACCCGTGAAATCACGGTTGAGCAGGCTATTTTAATGGCTCAGTTTCAAGGTTTCCGCATCAAGTCAGCAACGGAATAACCTGTAACTTTGTCTACATATTCAATTTTCAAAGCAGCCACCGTAAGATGGCTTTGTTGTGATACGATTAAGGTAATGGATAACCTCTACTTTTCATTTTCAATCTTTCTCCTGTATTTCAAGTTTATCTCTATTTTCATCTGAACGGCTCTTTTTTTACATTCCTTTTCTAATGCGGAAATAACAACATTGGATTTTGTTGTTCCTTTCAGCTCACTATATTCTTCCAATAATGCAGATACTTCATCAGCTAAATACAACGGCAGCATACTTGCTCGTATGATGTACTCTTTACTTCTTTTTCCGACTTCCCATTTTTTTTCTATCTCTTCTTGAGCCAAAATGAAGTCCTTGATACTGTTATTTTCAAACCAAAACAATGGTTCTCCAGTTTCTTCTAATATGCGATATATAACGCTTTTTAATGCTTCCGGTATTTTTATCGTCGTAAACTTTTTTTTCATAAGTTCTCATCCTTTCCCGTTTATTATAGCTTTTTTTCTCTTCCATTTCAATATTGTATATAATTTTATATCTGTTATAATATAAAAAAAGGGGTGATTTACATAGGTAGTATACAAATACGCAATATTCCAGATGATGTTATTTTACGTCTATCGGAACGTGCAAAAAATCAAAAAGTCAGTAGAGAACAATATGTCCGAGAACTTTTAATCTCTTTCGCTTCCTCTGAAGCAGAACAGGAGCTGCACAATAAATATGATACGATCATTCAACAATTAGTTGAAATGCTTCAGGAACAGAATGAAATTATCGAACGGAATACTCTTGTTTGCGATACGGTAATTAACATGGCAGATACCATTATTAACCGTATTAATAGCAAAAATTTTTAAGGTGCTATTAATAGCACCTTAGCATTAGCAGATGGAATATTGAATTTTGAAAGGAGAGAAGGGGTGCTATTAATAGCACCTAACTTTTAATATATTTATGAAACAAAAATTATGTAGATTTTCCGATGAAGAATACGCCGTATTAGAATCCATTAAGAATACAGTGCCAGAGGTAAACACATCTATGGGCGCTATCCGTTTTCTAATTAAAAAATATCAATTGGATTTAGAAGATAAACCGCAAAAAGCCATAGAGCTAAATGATATTTTCGCCACATTAAAAAAAATGCAGAAGACACTATCATATGCAGAACGCAATACAGAAGTAACGGTAAATGCAATGAACACGCTGCTAATGCTTACTAATCCACAAGCGTGTTACCTTACAGATGTATATAAGCATCCTGCGATTCAATATGCGGAGCAAAATATCAAAAACAAAGTTACCCATAACAAACAAAGGAAAGACTTTGCAAAACAAAAAGGAATGAAAGATAATGAGTAAAATTAACGCTGGTGTAGTTGTAGTAAATCAATTTTGTAAAAATAATTCAAAATTATTTTCCGGATATATCAATTATATGGAGCGAGATGAAGCTGTTCGTTCCAAAAACACTGTAGAATTCAATATCTATAATGATTATATGGGAAATCCAGAAAAAACCTCCGGATTATTTACTGATATGAAAAAAACACTTTCCGATCAGGAAATTTCTTCCTTAAAGCAAAAATTTGAAACAGCGCAGAAGAACGGTTCACTAATGTGGCAAACTGTTATTTCGTTTGATAATCGATGGTTGGAGGAATTTGGATTATATAACTCTGATACAAAGTCACTAAATGAAAAAAAATTAAAGGAACTGTCCACGAATGGAATCAACAAAATGCTGTGTAATGAACATTTAGAACATGCAATCTGGTCTGGAGCCATTCATTATAACACTGATAATATTCATATCCATATAGCAATAGTAGAAGAGTATCCAAAAAGAGAAAAAAAATTGTACACGCAATATAGCTATTCTAAAAACGATAAAAATCGTTTGATAGCCGATGGAGTTGTTGTGGATCTGAATGGAAATCCAGTGAAGCAAGAAGAGGCAAAAGGAAAGTTTAAACTGAAATCAATTGAACTATGTAAGCAGTCCATCACCAATGAAATTATAAAAGAGAAGGATTTAAACAAACAAATCAATCAAATTATCCGAGAACGTATCAACGGTTCTTTTAAGGCAAAACTTTTTCAAGATAAAGAACTGCTTACAAAAATGAATGACTTATATAATACGTTACCCAACTGCAATCGTTCACTTTGGAATTATAATAGCAGCATAATGAAACCCTATCATACTTTCATTGACGATATTTCTCGTACATACATTCAGAACTATCATCTTGAAGATTTTGAACAACTTACATCTATGCTTAATACTCAATCAGCCTTATACCGAACCGCATATGGTGATTCTAAATCCCATAATGAATTTCAAGAGACTAAATTAAAAGATTTATATTCCAGAATGGGAAACAGCATTTTAAAAAGTATACGAAACATGGATCAAGAGTTATCCAGCGAACAAAATTTTAAAAGCAATTTTTCAGAAATGTATTTAAAAGATATCGAAAAAATAATTTCTGATTCTTCAAAGAGTCCTGATGAAAATAAATCTTATAACTTATACAAATTAGGAATCATGCATTATAAAGGGATTCATGCTAATAAAGACATAAACGCTGCGATTCGTTATTTAGAAGAGTCCTCAAAACTCGGAAATGAAAACGCCAAATACCATTTAGGAGTCATATATACAACTTCCGGAACTCCTACATATAACATTCAAAAAGGAATTACATTATTAGAAGAAGCTCGATCTACCGGTAATCTTTTTGCCTCTTGCCGTCTAGGAGATATATATAACTTTCAATTCAAGGATATGGGAAAAGCATCTTCTTATTACAAGGAGGCTTCAGACAACGGTTCTATGTATGCTCAGAACCAACTAGTAAAAATCACTTTCTCAAATATGAATCAAAATATACGGAAAAATTTTCATTTTGAAAAGGCATTACAGTATATGAAGCAATCTCTCAAAAAAGATTATGAAGCATGGAAAAACATTTTTGAACACGATCAAGAATTACAAAATTCAATTCAACGATCAATGTCTGACTATGATTTTTGACTTGACACTCCACACAGCTAAAGCAAGAATCCCACGACTTTAGTCGTGTGGAGTGTCAATGTCATGAATGGCGCCGCAATTTAAGTGCTATTAATAGCACCTAGAAAAAATTTATTAATCAAAATCGATTTTTGAATAATAAATGTCAAATTGAGAATACTTGCAATAGCAACTCGCATATGTTATAATAGCGATAGCTAAAAAGGATATAGTACCCACAGGTACACAAAGTAAAAGCCCTAGAGTTGCGACCTCTAGGGCTTTTTTTTGGCTAGTTGTCACTGTCGTTTCCGTCTAACCATTTGCAGATGCAGTAGCTAGCTACACTTGCCATGACAGAAACCAAAAAGGATATAATAATTTCCACAGGCACACCCCCTTTCTATTGTCAGAATAGGGTATGACAACGCTTTTATCTTATCATATTTTCTTTCTGATTCCAATGAAAATACCACTAAATTAATTAGGTGCTATTAATAGCACCCAATGAATCACAGATATAGTTCTTATAAAAATCGACCATAATACCATAATTATACCACTTTTACAACTTTTAATGTGTAGAAAAATATATCTTATATATATATTCTATGTAAAAAGTGATATCACGAAAACGCTAGGCTTTGCCTAGCCGGAACGCTTGCGTGACGTCAGTTTTCCCTTATGCTCTTTAAAAATAAATAATGTAGAGGAAACTACATAAAACAGACTTTGGAATAGAATAAAAAAATTGTCACATGTTAGACCAACCGATGCAAACAGTGTTAGCGTAAGCGTGGTGTTTGCAATAGGGCGGTAGGGCAACCGGAACAGGGCGCCAGATTTTTTCAATATTGCACCGTTTATCAGTGAAAAAATGTAGAGTAGGAGAGTAGGGTGCTATTAATAGCACCCTACTCTTTAGAGAAAATTTCCCGGCAAAATTTTGTTCCATGAAGGCGGTAAAGAGACTATAGAAGCTAAAGCCCCTCTTTGGGGGAGGAAGAGGGGTTTGGGGAGATTGGGTGGGAAGCTGATAGAACCGAAAGGGAAAACTTTGCTGCAAAATCACGTTCCGCCAAAAGAAGAAAATAAGCGTTCACAAAAATCATCTCCCAAACTCCAAACAAACTAATACGTTTTTGGATTTTAAAAATAAAAGGTGATCAATCTTGACCACCTTTTATGCAGCATTAGAGATGCACATACAAAATTCTTTTCTCTAATGATATATATTTTTTCTATGACCGACAGTTAATGCTAAAATAATCAAATTTCCGTCATCTATCTGACAGATCAAACGATAATCTCCAATACGATATCTCCATTGACCTGCAAGATTTCCTACCAATTGTTTTCCATGTATTCTTGGATTTTGACAATTGGTAAGATTCTTGTCAATCCAGGCTTTTATCATTTTCTGCGTATATCGATCCAGTTTTTTGAACTCTTTTTTAAATCTCGGAGTAACTTCCAACTTGTAAATCATAACTTCAGCTCCTCCCAAAGTTCAGAGATCGGACTGCTTTCCTTACCGGAATCTACATATTCCTGATATGCTTCTTCTCCAACAGTAATATCGTATTCTTCTTCTATTTTTTCAAACAATGCCTGTTTGAAAGCATCGCCTACAGAAATAGAATGCAGTTTCGCATAACTATCTACTAAAGCTCTTTCTTGCTCACTTAAACGAATGGAAAAACTCATAACATCATCTCCTTTCTTTGTGTAGTACATTGTACTACACAAGTGTGAAATTGTCAATTTTAAAGCAGTCTCAATCAATTTTTATTCGGTCATCAATTCTTTTAGCTCCGTAAGGGATACATCAAACAGCTCTTTATAATCTTCTTTCAGTGATATTTTTTGATTATTTGCACCTATAATGATGTGATCCAGCAACTCCAGATTAAATATCTTACATGCAATCGCTAATCTTTTGGTAACGTCCCAATCAGCTTTGCTTGCCCTTGGATTTCCGGAAGGATGATTATGAATCAATATCACAGAACTAGCTCCTGACATGACAGCTGTTCTCACAATCCCGCCGGCAAAAACATAAGCACAATCAACGGAACCGACCGAGCAAATGGAAGCATTTATGACTTCACCTGATCTCGCAAGCTGAATAGAAAGTAACATTTCTCTATCAAAATTTTCTATCATTTTTTTTATAACATCCACTGCCTCTTCCGGATTTTTCACATGCTTTACTGGTTTGCTCCAAGTGTCTCTTTTTAATTCTATATGTACAAATTCCATTTTTAATTTCTCCTCACCAAAATAATGTGTTTCAACTTCTCGCTGGATACAAACATCTTCTATAGTTCCCGTACCACACATAAAATCATTTAAGTTTTTTATTTGATATTGCTCAGCAACGGTTATCGCTCAGGAGTTCTGCGTATACATCTAACACCCACGGCTGAAAATCATTATACTCATAATTATGTTTAATCTCATTTAATCTCATTTCTATATTTTTTTCATTGTCTGAATCATCATCAAATAATGAATAAAATTCTATGTAAGTCTCATAAAACATTATCAGAGCTCCTTTCTAAAGCTGATGGCTATTTAGCCATCAGCTATTGAAAAAAATTTCTTATTTTAACAAAGAAATTCCTGTTTTATCACAAAGGTAAATATGGTCACTAAGTTTATCTACTTCGTCAACCTCATTGCGATTTACGGTTTCAACCATTTCTGCATACTCCTCCAACCAATCTTCATCATATTCAATAGCCAAGCATTCGTGAATTGAAGATGGCAAAATGATAAATTTATCGCCTAAATACTTACTCAAAATTTCATAAGTTTTTGGAAGCAGGATAACAGGTGCTCCATATTTCCTATATTTTGTACTAACAACGTATACTCTTGGTATATCAGCTTCTTTGTCGATTTCTGAAATAAGATCACCAATTGTTTCAATTGTCAAGTTTTCTTCTAAATTTTTAAAAGCGAACTTAATCATTTCATCTTCGGTAAAACACATCTTTTGAAGGTAATCAGGATTAATTTTAATAATTCCATTTCTTTCAACTTCAATATAAAAAAGAATAAGAAAATTCTCTGTTTTTCTATATACTAAGCCTGCTCTTTGAATCATTTCTTCATTCTCCAACCCCAAAATAATTGGTAATACATGTTCCGAAAAATATTTTTTATCAAAAATCACTTCGATGTTAATTTTAGGAATTTTTTTTGTAAACTGTATCAGCTTCTCTAAAAGTTCGACGTCTGATAAAGCGTCCCAATTTTTTTCATAATAAACACATGGACAAATATTCTCCTTCAGGTTTTGAATGACAATTCCCGACAAAACACAATGGTTTTCAATTTTTTCTCCATATTTTAAAGAAAATCCTTTTTCCTTTGCCAACGGTTTCATTCTTTCAATTCTTTCCTCTACTACTTTTTTCATTTGACTTTCTTCCTTTCTTTTACGGAACCAATATTTCTATCGGTTCCATTCTCTAAATTTTTTTGGTAACACTGTAACTGTTCCGACTACGCTTTGTAGTGCTTCACCCCACGTTGTAGAACCTTGCGTTATTTTTTGATTTAGCAACCATGCTCTTAAAGTTTTAAAAACTTCAGGATTGTGCGTATCAAAACTGAAAACTACTTCTTCCTCAGTTGCATCATCCCGAATTCGTTCTAATCGACGTAAGTTTTCATCTGAGATATCATTGCAATAAAAGTAAACAATTCCTTTATTTAATTCGACAGATAAAATTTCTACATCCATTGTGTAAATCCTCCTTTTTTCATAAATGAACGATTATTGTATTATTTAGTTTTCAAGGTACAATGCAACTTTCTGTTGCTAATTTTGTCTCGACCATAGCGAAATGAGATTGTCAACACACCATGGAATAATTTTTTCATAGAAAAATTTATGCCGTGAAAGGTGTTGACAGTAGAATGAGTTATGGTAAAAATTATAAGCAACTGATAAGTGCATGTCCGCCGAAAACGGAAAATAATACTCGGAATGAAAAAGAAGATACAATGGATGCAGAAACGATTTGTCGAAGAAGCCAGGAACAAACTAGACCCCTTCTTTTAAGAGGGGGACGGGGGTGTGTTTCATATAAGAATCAAATCACATTTGATTCCTTCCTTTTCGGTTATGACTGTGAAAAAATTTTAGGTGCTATTAATAGCACCTATTATCAAAAAGAAAAAACATAAAAAATATTATTTTATTTTATATAAATAATATTTTGTATTGATTTTTAATATTACTTATTGTACAATCAATAATATAATAAAAATAAATAATGTCGAAAGGAGAACAACATGCCAAGAAAAAAAACAAAAGATCCTAATTCATTCAAATTTTCAATGGATCTAACTGGAGATAATAAAATCATATTGGAAAATTTATCGCAAAACTACTCCTTAAAAACGGGACCGATGATCAATCGTATCATCCAAACTTTTTGCGGAATTTCCGGTTCTGCCAAAGAAGCAATGGAAAAAAATTTGCTATCTGAATACAATCACTTATCTGAGGAAATAAAAAATACCGAAGACGAATTTCATCTGCAACGTTTAACTGAAGAAAGACAGCGCTATGCTGATATGTTACAGATGATTAATAATGGATATTTTAAATTCCCAAAATATGAAGAATTTGGAGATATGAAAAAAATAGAATTAAAGGATGGATATTTAAGCATTCCCAAAGAATGGATTGTTGTCAATCCTGAAGATGCTAGTTCTTGCAGTTATGCTGCAGTTCTTGAATGTCGCAACTCTGCTAAATACGGTGTCCCACATTTTGTGTATTTAAACAATTACAAATATGCAGGAGAATACACCAAGGAAATGGAAGCTGACTTTTATGCCGGATGTGTAAAAAAGTGGTCTAAATTCAAAGAAATTGAAGAACTAAATAGAAATAAAGATATTGATCTGAGTGCTCCACTGATTGGTCTTTTTTCTATTACCGTCCAAAATGAGGACGAAGTAAATAATTCAAGCGATTTACCTTATGGTGCAACCATTATAACCTCCCAAAAATAAAAATCTTTCTTTCCAATACTGCTTTTATAATAAGGATAGGCGAAAAGCTGATTTACCACAAGCTTTTCGCCTATTATTTTGTTATTCGTCTAAAAACTTCTTTTTCCATTCTAAAACAGCCTGCAGTTCTTTTGTAAAGGACACTGACTTGTCAGTAGAACTATTTTTCAGATATTCTTCCCAATAAGAATGAATTGCATCTTCATACTCTCTAATTGATTTTTCGTATGAATCCATCTCTTCTTGCGTTTTTTCTTCCCACTCTTTTTTATTTGCATAATATGGATTTCCGTTTCCATCAGTAATATCTTTCCATGAATAATCTCCAGAATGCCCTTTGATTAATCCTGATTTAAGAGATTCTTTTGCAGATTGTAAATATCCTTTTTCATCTGCTAATAATTCATACTCATGTAGCATATCTTCCAACCAATTTTCTTTAATCAAAAATTGCAAAAATGTCATTTCATTTGACTGGTTAATTCCTTGATACCATGAATATAAATCATACTGATCGGCAACTAGGTCTGTCATAAATTTTTCAAATAACTCTTCCACTGACACTCCGGCCAATGTTGCTTTTTTAACAGCATCAATATAATTTTCTTCTGTGATATTGATTCCTTTTTGATATTTATTGTTTTCCATAGTTTACACATCCTTCTATTTGACATTTTCTTATTTTCATATTATAATCTTGTTTAATTTTTAAATATTATATTTGTTACTTTAAAAGACTTCTAGTAATAACTGGAGGTTTTTTATATTATTATCAAATTATTTTTCCAGTTTCACATATTCTTTTGTCACGTAAATGGTCAGAGCATAGAAGAAAACTGTGCTAATATTGCATTTATTTTCTTCTGCTATTTCATATAGCATTTCTTCCATCTCTGTATTTAAATATACAGATTCTTTTTCTTTACGCTCTACATAGTTTGGAGACTTTTTTTCTTTTATTAAGAACTTATCCATAATCTTGTGATCAGAATCTTCATAAAAATTTTTAATTGCTTTGCGATGTATGGAGGCTTTCGTCACATCATTTCTCTTTACAATTTCTTCTTCCATTTCTTTTAATGCTCTATTGATTCTAAAAGAAGTTGCTTTCATAATATACCTTTCTTTCTTGATCGATTTGTTTCAGTTTTTTCTGAAACAAATCGACTTTTTATAGATTAATTTTTTTTCAGTATCTTTTCAATTTCTCGAATTTTATTTAAAATGGACAACAGAGCATCAGAATCAACTTTTACACCATCTTGCTCTTTCAGGTACTTGAATATTTCTTTCATTTCCTTTTTTAAGCTTTTTTCCGTGATAAGAGACATTCCATCCTCTAATACTTCATCTTCTTTTTCTTCTGTAGAAGTATTCTTTTTTTGATTTTTTTCTTCATATTGATATTGAGTTACATCTTTTTTCGTAACAACACTATTATTTTCCAAAACTTTGTTAATCAAATCTTCTTGCTTTTTCTCCGGCATAGAAGCTATATCAACTGCTGTAGTGATTGTTACCTGTTCATCGATTAGAGCCTGCTTCAAAGCATTAGAGCCTTGATTTTCTACTTTTTGAAATTGAGCAACCGTAGACTTGGAAACATCCAAATCCTCTGACAAAAGATCTCTTGTTTTAATTCCTTTAAATCTTTCCGGATCTCTTTCTCTCAGCAATTCATAACGGGCTTTAAATTTTCTCATAAGCATTAGCTTATCTCCATCCGTCTTGTTTCTCTGTTGAGCATTCTCTACATCACGAACATAATCTTCTTTTTCATCTTCGTTGAGTGGAAGATCTACCAACTCCGGGTTGAAAAGATGACATTTAATCGGCTGATCGGCGCTTCTCACGCCCTTTTCAATATTTAAATTGGTAGCTCTATATCGTCTTTCTCCACAGACAATACGATATTTTTTATCTTCCACCTCTCGCACGATTAGCGGATTGAGCATACCTACTTCTGTAAACGATTGAGCTAAATCTTCTATTTCACTCTCATTCATACTGATTGTATTTTCCGGAGACGGATAAATATCTTTTGGTAAAACATAGATTACTTCCATTTCTTTCTGTTTGATTGTCTGAGAAGCTGCATTTAACAGCTCCCCACCAATTGTTATCTTTTGCCCAGTCGTTCCAGTATTTATACGGTTATCCTTATTTGCTTTTCCAAATGCTTTGCTAAATTTATTTGTTGCCATGTTATCTCTCCTTCTTACATCATTATAGTTTCTAAATACGCTTTCTTATCCTCTGCGATAATGTACTCTGTCAATTCCATATAATTCAAAGTAGCCCGGCTTTTATTTTTTCCATGATCAATCGAATATAGTGGTTTTTGGAAAATTGTATTTTCTGCTAAAAATTTGCTTTTGGCAATCTTGATTGGAATTAAAACTTCCGGCATACTTTCTTCTAATAGTTCGTAAAGATACCGTGCTGAAACATTATTCTCCCATGCTACAAAATAGCATCCGGCTAATTTCAATTTCGGATTATATGAGGAAACCGTTTCTGTTAAATTTTTTGCAAGTGCAAATCCCTCTATACTATTGCCATCAGCTCTGATCGGCACGTACACTTCGTCTGCCGCAGCCAAGCCATTTATATTAATAAGTCCAACGGAAGGCGAGCAATCAAGCAATACATAATCATATTCTCCATCTATTTTATCAAGATGTGCTTTTAGTCTAAATTGCTGTGGCATCATTGTATCAGCTTTCAACATATTTTCAGTTGTTGTCAGTGTTAAATCCGCCGGTATAATATCTAAGTTTTCGTATTCCGTTTTTCTAATGCAATCGTGTATGTTGATATCAGGATTACTCATTAATGTAGAAACAGAATTTTCAATTGCATAAACGTCATTATTTAGGATACGTTTAATTCTTTCTTCATAATTGTTATCCATTGGACAATACATTGATGTAGCATTAGCTTGGGCATCCAAATCAATAACCAATACTTTTTTGTTGTGTAAAGTAACCATCATGTGTGCTACCGATGTTACAGATGCTGTCTTGGCTACTCCGCCTTTAATGTTTAAAAATACTATTGTTTTCATATCTTATCTCCTTTTTAAATACTATCTTGTTACTATATATATAGTAACATATTTCTCTTTATTTTTCAAGTAAAATAACTGGCTTTTTACATTTTATTTTTTTCTTTTTGATAGTAGGTGCTATTAATAGCACCTAAAAAACCACTGGAAAAATCCAGTGGTTAAATGATAAATGTTAAATTGTCTGAATTATTTGTTTGAATCTATTTTTCCCCCTGTGAAAGACAAAAATCCATCTAAAAATATTGCTATCAATCATCTATTTTTAAATTGTGTCAAAGTTATTCTTTCATTTATACGCGAAATTAGTATTTGTCTTATAAATATGGCTTCCCAAAAATAACAAGCTTTTTTACGACTATCCAAATGTTATGTACAGCACAAATTAATGTGTATCACGCCGAAAAAAGCAGCAAATAAAAAAACATTTTCTTTTTATAAAGATGAATTTCAGGAGACTTTTGACGCTGCAGATATTATAATCACATATAATGGAACCAATTTTGATGATTCGTTTTTAGAGACTGCCGGAATTAAAATTCCGGCAGTGGCACAATTTGATGTGATGTTAAATTTTGTTTAACGAAATCAAGAAGAATTGTTGTAATACTCCTTTCCAAGTGGCAAGTTTTATTATTTTACTTGTCTGCTTAGAAAGGAGTATATTAAATTTTACATCAAATCCTTCAGAAAATTCATCACCTGATTTTAGATAAAAGATTAAAATTTATTATGTATGAAAATTCCCAGTTCTTAGCCCAATATAAAACAAATATGAAATTGTAGAAAAAAAGACTACTATTAGAGATAGTAAAGCAAAAACTAATAAAGTTCCTGAACCAAATAATATGTCAGAAGATTCTTTCCCTTTTTCCTCTTGCAAACGTTTGATTATTGGTAAAAGGAATGAAGACAAGATACTTATATACCATATTATATAAAAAGTTGATAGTATGAACAATGGAATGGTATCAGTATTAATAATCCTTAAAGGAAGAAATGTAAATCCTGACAATGTGGCAAATATTAAGCAAAATACTAATACTGTATATAAAATAAATGAAATAGTCCGTATACGTCCTTTTTGTGCCATTTTATACCTCCTTTTAATTTTTTCAAAAATTATAACATTTAGCATGGTAAAATTCAACTAAATAAGTTATAATAAATAAAAAAAATTGTTTATATTTTAAAGGAGGGCACCAAATGAAAAAATTTGTATCCGTTTTAATTTTGGCTAGTTTACTTTGCACACCTATTTCAGCACATGCAGAAGACAATTTAATAATCTACCCCGATACCCAAAAACAAATAGACAATTTCATTGCAGATAATGATGAAAATAAGTCGTACATGCAAGATGTTATTGCGTTATTCGACTCGCAATCTGATATAAGTTCTGAAGAATATAATGATTTATTATTAAAATCAATTTCTACTATTGAAAAACAAGATAAAAAAGCAGAAGAAGATTTGAATAATGCATATGCAGAAATGTCAGAAAAGGCATTGTATAGTGATCCTTTTAAAGAGGCTTATGACAATGCATGTAGTCTATACTCTTCTGGAGTCTTATTGGTAATTGCTAGCGGTGCAAATCATACAGCTGATTATATGCAACATGCAGTTGTTCCATATAATAAAGTCGGAACTAATTATAGACCATCAAATATAACACATACAAAAGATGAATGGGCAAAAACCTTGTTTACAAATCGAGCATTTACTGCTACTGTTACCCAAAAATTTGAAAATGAAATTTTAGCAACAGGAAAAAATTATGGCGTTGTAAGTGGTTCCTTTTTCTTTACATCTGAAAACTCATCCTTAGATGCATTTGCTGCCTTTCATGAGGTAGATTATTCTGTTACTTTTACGAAACAAAGCAATGGATATAATGCAGCATATAAAATGACAGATACATATGATTTTGATGATAATAAAATAGCATATGACAATTTTGCAATAAATTTTGCAAATAAGTATTGTCATGGTATGCAAATACAAGGTTATATTAAACCATTTAATATAACTCTAACATACTAATTTTATGAGAAAACTAGTGTAAAATGCTCCAACTTCAACTTTTTGATTTGAGCTGACATCTCTGCTGTATCATTTCAGACCATGGCATCAGCTCTTCTATACCTTCGGACTCATTTTTGTAGTCCGGCATATAGAGCAGTACGGTCTCCAGATACGCATAGATATTCAGGTTGTTGAGTTTTGCCGTTTCCACAAGGCTGTAAATGATGGAACTCGCCTGGGCTCCTTTCACAGTGTCATGGAAAAGAAAGTTTTTCCGCCCTACCGCATGGTGTGCTACCCGTCAAGAGGACAATGAAAAATAACAAATTTTTCTTCCGTCAGCCAGTAACTGGCTGGCGGTATTTTCATGCCACCTGTAACTTGCGCTGCAGACGTCGGTTATTATAGTAATCAATATAATCTTGAATACTTTGGATTAACTCTTCTTTTGATATAAAATATTTTCCATAATACATTTCGCGTTTTAAAATTCCCCAAAATCCTTCCATTTGTCCATTATCTATGCAGTGTGCAACTCTCGACATACTCTGTTTCATATGATGTTTCTTCAAACGACTATAGAATGCCTGGCTAGTATATTGGAATCCACGATCTGAATGAAAAAGAGGATGGGCATTGGACTGTGCCGGCTTCCCATCCTCTTTTAATACCTGGCAGGGCGTCTCATCTGCATGGATGATATCCCTCTCCAGCGGATGTTTATGAAGGAGTTCATATACCGGCCCCATATAGTTTATATAAAATAAATGAAATAGTTCGTATACGTCCTTTTGTGCCATTTCATATTTCCTTCTTTAAAGGGTACTTCCTTTTATTTCGTATTTAATTATGACAGTCTGTGATCCATTTACTAAGATTTATATAATGCATCTGCTTTGCTTCTCTAAGCATATTCTGATACTCAAGAATGTCCTTTCCAGATTCCTCTAAGATATCTGCAGTCTGTTGAATAAATGCTTCAGCATCATTCCACGATAAAAATTTATATTCTTTTCCATCAAATTCTACTGTATACTCACTCATAATTTTCTCCTTTTATCTTCAATAATTTTTAACATATAACAATATTTGTTCCCGGAACGAAATTAACAATTCCACAAATGGATTTCTTAATTCCGGATACACGACAGTAAGTAATCCAATCGCAGCCAACACCAATATGCTTATCGTAGCTACAACCTTGATTGTTGCAATTACCGTTTGAATAAAAAACTTTATCATATTAGTTTTTTCTACGACGATAACATTCTCTTCCTCTATTCCATGCTTTTCTTTCAAATTATTTTGTTTTTCTTCAAATGCTCTTTTTTCTTCTATTTTGTTTACGAGACTACTTCGGAATTTATCACTCATTTTCTCCACCACATTCTCTTTTTCTTTTTGACATCAATGACTTTAAGCTGCGGAAATACTTTTTCAAAATACGCTGCAGGAATATATGTAAACATATCTGGACAATATTCAGAAAAATATGTTACGTCTGCTTTTTCCCCCATCATTGCAAGTAAGTCTTCCTGATCTGCTTTTGATGTAAAGTTAAAGACATAATTTACATTCTGATAGAAAATATTATCAATCAGTTCCGTTGAGCTTTGTATTTCGCCCGGATTTGAGCCTAAAACCATAATCTTGATATCTTTCTCCAAAAAAGAAATTTTATTGAAATCAGGGCTATTAAACGCCCCATAATCATATATTATAAACTCATAATCCATATGTAAAATTTCTGGAATGATATCTTGTCTATTATACATCTCTATATTAGCATACGAAGCCTTTCCTTTATTTTCATCCACAGAATCTACCGCATATACCTCTACAAGATCCTGCACAAATCCTGTAGAATTTAATTCCACGTAACAAACTTTTTTACCACAAGACATAAGATATTTCACAATCTGCATTGCCTGTGTAGTAACTCCCATCCGACAGCAAGCTCCAGCTACACCTACCATAATTTTTCGTTTAGTACCTACATTCTGACTTTCTACAGGAATATCAAGCAGTTGTTCAGGGTTCACCGTATTATAATATCCATTCATGCACTTTTCTAATTCATCTTTTTTTCGATTGTCCAGTACTTCAAAGATGAATTTATTAAATCCTCGCTTCTGTAACTGTACAATAATCTCAGATGACGGAAGATATGAAGTCACTAAAAAAATAGGTTCTGCATTTCCTGCTTGATAAATTCTTAATATTTTATCTGCTAACAAAGTAGCATTTATTGCGTACTGTTCAAGATCATAAATCACAAACTCCACCTTTTTTTCTCTCATACGCAATATCTCATTCATTTGCTCTTCTATGTCAAGATTTTCTTTGACATATTCTACTTCTTGATTATTGATCTTTGCCGGCTCTTCCACCCAATAACCAACTTCCTGATTTCCTACAAATAAAATCATCTGTTGTCCCCCTTTTAAAATTCTAAAGATTTTTCCTTTGTAAAATTCTGTTCTATTGGATTCATTCCAGTTGAAATTTCTTTTCTAAATCTCTCTTCCATAGCCTGATGGACTGCACCAAAGCTTATTTTTTGAAAAGACCCTTCTTTGACAAGATCTAAACACTCTTGAAAATCTGCTTCATTTTCTACTAATAATACTGCTTTATCACTTTCTATATTTTTCAGAAATTCAAATTTATTTTGCGTTACAAATAATTCGCTATATCCTTGATTCCAATATGCTATTTCATCCGGAACATCTGACAAAAAATTATTTGTAACAATTGTAAGATTCACATTTCCTTTTTGAAAAAGATAATGATTATTTTTATTATTAAGAATTGTTCCTTCCTGCAGCCACTGTTGAAATTGTTCTTCGGATATCCCATTTGTCAAAAATATTTTTTTTAAATCGGCGTTTAATTCTTCATCAATATATTTCTGTATCTTTGGAAAGTTCTCTCTATAAATCGTAAATATTTCTCTAAATGATGCTTGAATCATTTGATCTATATCATTTTTCAAGTCTTCTGTCTTAATTTTCTTCTCACATTCTTTCATATACTCTTTAAAAGAACTGGATAAATGAGATTTTCTTGCGTTTGTCAATTCAATTCCATATTGTTTATGCAGCATAATAGAAATTGCATCTCCTTCAAATTCGATTTGAGAGATTGATTTCTCCGTTTTATGATTATGCAATAATGCATGTCCCAACTCATGGCTCATGGTCGATAAATTCATCGTATCCTCCATCAAATGATTTAAAGCAATACGATGATCTTCCCGGTTATAAAATCCCCTTATCGCAATCGATGATAAATCTTCATATGTTACCGGACATCCGATTTCTTTTTCAGAAAAACGAATCAATCCATTTGTAATTTTTTTATGTAAATCTGAAGAATATCCCATTGAAAATATTTCCGGATATTTTTTTTTGGAAAATTCCGTTTGTGAAATATCAAAAACGTTTCCAATTTTATAATAGTCTTTTTGAAAGCTTTCAAGTTTTCCTTTTTTATATAATTCTCGTTGTTCATTTGTAGCTTTAGAAAGTTGTACTATTTGATCCTCTTCAATTTTTAGATACGTGACTTTTACCGGAACTAATATTTTTATGCCGGTAGCCCCTCTTTTAACAGGACTTCCCATATCTTTCCATTCTTTATAAGATTGTACAAAAGTAGCTCCTTCATTCTGTGCTAAAATGAGGGATACATTATTCGGACTATACTTATAAAATTTAGATGCAAACTGAAAATATTCAACCAATTGTTCCGGATTTTTTTTATATCCTTCAGCTATTCCTTTTATCATTTCATATGCTGCATTTTCATTTTCTTTTGCCCTTTTTTCCCATTCCTGTTTCTGTTTATTCGATGGTTTTTTTACATATGCCATACGTATTACTCCTTCAGATATTTTTTTAAAATCTCAGTCTGCTCTTTTTCCGGCAACATATCGACCTTTTTCAATAAATCTTTTTCCACAGCACAGCCTATCATATCTTCGATTACTTCTGATTCGTAATAATAAAGCTTTTCATCTTCGAATGAAAATACGATTGCATAATTTTCATAAAAACCCAATAATTGATTGTCTCCAAAGTTATTTTTTTCCATATTTTTTTCTCCTTGGAAATGGGTGCTATTAATAGCACCTACTTTCTTTTTTCTCAAAATTCTATTTCGTGTTTCATTTGTAAATGATTATCCCTGAATGTTTGAATACTTTTTTTTTGATTATAATTCTGTACAACATTTTTAATACTTTTTTGATTTCCCTCTCGAAAATCCCGAATTGCTTCATCAAAATGTTGTTCTAAATACTGTGACATATACTGCTCTACTTCTTCAGGTATTCCATATTGCTCCAATAAGCTTTTTTTTTCTTGAACAGTTTTCATATCTGAATTTGCCAATGCTTTCATCTCTTCTTCCATGATTTTCAGAACCATTTCATTCGGATTGATATAATTTTCATACCGATATCCTTTAGAAAATAAATATTTTAGTTCATCATTCCAATCTTTTGTAAATTTTGTTCTATCTCTGACAATTTTCACTTCCGGAAATTCTTTTTTTATTCTGTTCTTTAATTCTTGATAACAAAATTCTCCTGCCCGATCTGCATCTACACCAATCCAAACTACTTTATATTTTTTTTCTTTTAAATGTTCAAATACCGATTCATATTTTGTCACACCTGAAAGAGCTAATTGATCAAAGGCATGATAGTTTCTTTTACTCATTCGCATGAGCGACATTTTGCTCATTGCATCAATTGGAGATTCAGTAACATATAAATATTCGGAGTTATAGCTGACAAACCATCCTTGGTTGTAATCACATCCTCTCACATCGCCTTTAAACTTCAGGAATGTATTTGTTCCACATAAACTGGCAAAAACAGGCTGTTGATTTTTATAAGATACAAATACACAATTACGATTTTGATCTTGATACAAATGTTTTTTTTCTACCATTTCCTGAACAACTTTAGAATCGATATATCTCGATTGCGTTAGATAAGCAAACACATTTTTCATATTTTGTCCTTTTTCCGGTAAAATCAAAGCTGGGACTTCTTCCGGTTTTTTTTCTTTTCTTTTAATACCATGCGAATTATAGTTGAAATTTATTTCTGATGCCAACTCATTAATAACTTCATTTTTAGGCTGATTTTTAAATTCTGAAATAAAATCAATAACCGAACCTCGATGTCCGTTGCTATAACGAATAAATAAGTTTCTGTCCACATCAATCCTAACACTCTCATGTTCTTTGATTGTATAATGCCTACCTTCTCTTTTTAGGGTATATCCCATTTGATTAGCAACATCTACAATCTTTATATTGGACTCAATTTCTTGTATAATCTGTGTATTAATTTCTTTTTGCCGAACATTTATTTCATCTTTATGTTTCGCAATGAATTCTCCTATAACAGAGCGTTCATCCGTGTTCGGCAAATCGACATCTAACACCTTTGCAATTCGATTCGCATATTCTAATTGCCTATCGGATGCCTTCATAACCGATCCACCTTTCTATCATTCATATATTTTTAATTTTTCATTTAATTTCTCAATTCGTTGGTTATACTCTTCATTTTCTTTTTCATATTCTTCAATTCTTTGTAAATTGGATTGAATCAACGAATTATATCTTTCTACTTCTGCATGAACTTCTTCTGCTTCCTTCTCTGTAAGAAATTCCATATTCGCTACCATTTCAGAGGAAGATTTATTAATTTCTTTAATTTCTTTCTCAAGCATTTTTATATTTTTATTATTCTTTAAAATAGAAGCTTCATAGAGTTTAATATCATTTTGTGTATCTTTAATGCAATAGTCATTTTGACTCCTTTTTGGAATATGTTCAACAGCTTTTATGTTTGTACTATTCCCATAAAACCTCAAGAAAAATTCTGTTTCGGGATTATTCCCATTCAAGGCAATACGTACAGATATAGTATTCCATTTTTTTGGTATATCTTTTATCTGTACAACTAAAATATTAGTATCTTCATATACCGGTTTAATATCCAACTTTCCCTTGAATCGTTCTGCGGCTGACCAAGAATAATTTTCAATGCCGTCAAAACTTTTATTGATTACTTTGAATTGGATTTCCATCATTTTCTGTTCTTTGGAATACTCCCAATTAATCAATGAAAAACTTCTCTTTAAATCAGCTACTTCATATTTCGTGTTATATTTTGCAATTTCATACTCTCCACTTTCACGAGGAAACCACATTCCAGAGCTAATTGCAACTATATAAAAAATTGCAACCACTATTACAGAAAGTGAAAGAATAGGATTTATTTTTTTCTTTAATTTATAATTTTTAAATTCCATATTTCTCCTTTCTTTTATGGGTGCTATTAATAGCACCTAGTATCAAAAAGAAAAAAATTAAAGGTCTACGTCCGGAAAATCAATTTCTAAAAAAGGTGGCGTTTTCCAGTCTTTTAGTTCCTCATCAATGATTTTTTCCGGTAAAAGCTCTTCCGTAAAATAAGCAATTGGAATCGACATTTCTTCAGCCTGAATCAACTCTGAAATATTTTTATCTTCCTGATCTATACATAAAACGATGTCTGCATTCTCCAGCGAATCCGTAAATAGAATTTTACTTTTATACCTTGCTTTCAGATTTTGCATGTGGTATGGTTTTCGATATTTGCGTGTAATCAAAAATACATTTTTTACATTTCCTTCCATATCTATCCCCACTTTTTATACTCTGCTTTACCTTTTTCGTAATTATAAAAAATTTTACAATACGTCTTATATTCGTCATTTAGTTCTACTTGAATTACAATCTCTTTTCCATTTTTTTCGTAAGATGTAACTCTTGCTTTTGTAGCTTCTAATTTCTCCTCAAATATATACATCCCAAATTCTTTCTGTAATTTTTCTAAATCTTTAGCGATATATTTTTGAAGCTCCTGATCTATGTCTGTAATTTCAACTGGTGCAGCCTCTAACTCATCCTTCAAAAAATGGAAATGGAAATTTTCTAATTTTGTATCATAGCTTACCTTTGTTTGAATCGGTTCTTCCTCTTCTTTTAGGTAAACATCTACCGGAAATTGCATTGTATCTGTATCCTCTACTTGTGTACCGACACCTACAACTATTTTTTCTTGTAGTTGATCTATAATTCCATTTTGGGAAAGGAAGCTGGAAAATAGATATTGAAAATAATTAAGTTGATCATTTTGGCGTAAAAGTCCTTTTACAATTTGATCTGTATATTCATATTCAATTCTGATATCTGGTACACTGTCCGGCGGTGCTATATCTGATACTTCATTTTCTTTTTCCGTTTCATTTTTATTTTCCTTTTCCGTTTCATAAACTGGTTTTTTTTCTATGTTTTTTGTCTTATACGTAAAAATTATAAGTCCTATGCATAACACAAAAATTATACCAAAAAATATCATCTTTTTTTTATTGCTCATAATCAATTTCCTTTCAATTTATTTTAGAAAAGTCCTGAGATCCATTCCATCCCCAACCCTTCCATCCATACACATTAATCCATTCTTGTAATGTTCGCAATTTAACTGTGTTTTCTCTTGAAACAACATTTCCATTTCCAACATAAATGCCAACATGCCCAGCATCATGGTTTCCACATTTTGCATTATATCTGTAAGAATGTCCATACACTGTTGCACCTACAGGGATATTTTCTTTACTTCCCGAAACCAAAAAAGCATTTGCTGCTTCAGTAGCACAAGCTCTCGATTGCCTTGGAGACTGTCCTGCTTGAAAATAGACATTTGCAACCCATTTTTGGCACATATTTACCTCAGCTCCTAAGCTATCCAAACTCAATGCTATTTCTGCTATTCTTTTTTGTCCTTTTGATACTGATCCATCTCCACTGCCGGTTACACTATCTGAAGATATATTGTTAAATCGGTACAAATCATATTGTTGCATGATTCTTATGAGCTTAGATGCATACGAATGATCTGTAGCCCATCTTGATGCTATTTTTAGTGCAAACATATCCGGATCAGTTATATTTTGCACCAAATCTGAATAAACTCTTTGGATAAGACCCGAACGATATTTGATACAATCTGTATAATTTTTAAAAATCAAAAATCCTGCCGTAATTGTAATATGATCTTTTCCAACTTGTTCTCCAGTCTGCATATTCACAATTCCAATAGGAGTTGAATCGCCTGCAGGTGCCTTCATTCCAAATAGGTTCTTGTAATTGTATGCTAATTGAGATAGACCTTTTCCAGTTTCGCCCCCAGGACCGAATCTTCCGTAACCGGATTCTGCCACAATCTGAGCAATTGTTACAGCCGCCGGATATCCATGTGTTTCCTGTTCTTCTAATGCTGCAATTACCATTTCTTGGGTAATGAAGCTTGGAAGTCCTTCTAAATTATTTATATCTGCATTATTTTCAGTAGATGTAGATACAAGCATACCAATTATCATGATTATTACTGTTAAGAATATAGCACCAGAAATTCCAAGAGCGGTGAATACAGCAATCAGCTTTTTTTTCAATTATACCCCTCCCGTAAAGATTCGTTCCTCTTCTTTAGAGAGGTATACTTTAAATTCTATGTTTCGATCTCCTGAGATGCAAAGTATATTTTCACCTTTCATCAAACGTGGAATACGATTTCTTTGTTCGTATGTTAGCACGTTTTCAAATATTTTATCCAGTAGCGGTAATGCACTGCTATCTTGATGAAATATAAATTTGTACTGCGTTAATTCAAACAGCTTCTTTAATTCATCAACTCCACTAGATGAATTTTCATCCGGTACGTAGTCTCTAATTGATTGCGAAGCCATCATAATTCCTCCAAAAAATTTTGGTGCTTCTCGCATATATATCGAAATGAGATTTAATGCATAAAGTTTCTTAACATTCAACCATCGATGGCTCTCGTCAATCAGGATTAGAAAATGTACAATATCTTCCCATTTGATTTTTCCCGATTCATACAATTTTTTCATAATACTTCCATTAGTTACGCAATTATCCCAACAGGTTGATAAAATATTAAATAATTGTGCATCAAACACTCTATCGTCCATTTCTTTTAATTTTGACATATCATATGTAATAATCTGTACGTCTTTTAGATTAGAAAAGCTTGTGTATCCATTAAAAATATGACCATAACTACTTATCAAATCTTGAAAAATCCGTTCCATCTGTTGAAGCTGCAATAACTCATGTGCTTTTACCTGTCTTTCGATTTCATCATACGTTGTATTTTTTATTACATCCATTTGTTCTTGTAAATAGATATAAAAATCTTCCATAATTGGATAATATTCCGCTGACAGCTCTGTAATTTTCTGTTCTCCATCCGGCAGCAAATTGAATTTCTTATATAAACCATATAATAAATTCTTGAAAATAGTAACTTGATCTACTGATGCTTCAGGCACTAAAAATTTATACCATGTGGATAGTTTAGAAATATGTCGTGCAAAAGACCCATTATCTGATTCAGATGATTTCAAGATTTCAAATGGATTTTGGATTCCATTCGTACCGTCACACGCTATTATTTTTCCTCCCAATGTATTCGTTAACTCCGTAAATTCTCCTGTAATATCAAATGCTCTTACAAAATCTCCTAAAATTGCTCTTTGAAGAAATTGTTTCTTTAATAAAGTAGATTTCCCGGATCTCATAACACCTATGATTAAGCTATTATAATATAATCTTGTATCACTTTTTGCGAAAATATCAAATAAAACACTCCCCCCGCACGGTGTTTGTCCTAAATATAATCCATATGGATCTTCCAAACAAGAAAAATGGAAAGGATTTCCTCCGGCAACTGCCGAAGCTGTCAATTCTTGTCCCGGTAGCGTATGAGGTTTTTCTTCTTGTTCTTTATAGGACTCAAAAATACTCTCAAAATCATATTTTGTTTCATTGAGAAACACAGCCGCTTTAAACTTATCAACTTCCAACTTACTAATAATCTTATCTACCTGCTCCTGCAACAAATATAAATTTCGATTTGCAACAAAAACTCGTATACGCAATGCTTTCATAATCTCTCCATAATTAGAGATTTCATTGTAGAGATAATCAAGTTCTTTCACTCGATTCTGAGATTCTCTACGTTCAGAATGACTATTCGCCTGATCTATTCTTGATAGTTGTTCTGAAACAGATTTGTTTATATTTTTTACCACTTCTTCCATATTTTCAGTATCCACATCCACTAGAGCTATTGTGTTTGGCTTATTGCACAATTTACTCAACCAATGCCTTTTCAATATTTTTGGATATTCATATATATTAATACATGCAATATAAGCATTTCCTGTCGAAATATGTTTTTCGTTTTTAAATGTAATTCCACCTCTTGGCTCAATACGCTTGATTAACTCCTCATCAACGATTTCTTCCGTATTTTTCTTTTTCTTATTAAACCACATAATCTTGTCCTCCGGATAAAATTGAAGCCATATTGTTCAGTCTGTATAATACCTTTTCCTTTTTTTCTTGGCTCATATCACGAATCATTTCTTCTCCTATATTAAGAGCTACTTTCATATCCATATCCATTTTTTTTAATTCCTCAAAGGAATCAGCAAAATACATCAGATAAAACTCTCTCTTACTCTTCTTATCTTGAACCCATTGTAATTCCTGCAAATTCGTTTCTAAGCATTGTCGAAAATGTGAATTTTTGCATTTTTCAATTTTGTAATTCAAATAATTCTGTTGTTCCATTGTGTTACATGGAAAATTTAAAGATATAATTTTATATGGTTTATACTCCAACTTATTAAATTTTTCTAATTTTGCAATATCATATTCCACTTCATCCATACTTGCGTTGACAATATCTTTTGTTATTATTTCTACTAAATTAAAGCAGCCATTTTCTTTTACAAAGCATTCATATTCTTTATCATAACGTTTTGGAAGAATATTAGATGTATATTTATCTGTCTTATTTTTCATATTCTCTTTCTCTCTTTTTGAAACTGTATTCTTTTTAGAGTATATACTTCTGTATATATTAAGATCTCTTCTTGCATAGAGCATCATGGTTTCATATATTCTTCTCTTGGGGTTTAACTTACTTCGGCTAATTAATAAAATACTTAACAGTACAGAACTTATCCAATAAATTGGTAATAAAAACACAGCAACTGCACTTTGAAAAACATATACTAAAAACAACATAGTTACAATGAATACCAAATCGCTTGCATAAATGGATACCGTAGACCAAAGTTTTGTTTGAGATTTTAACTCTTGTGTTACTTTATATTCATGCTGATTTTCCATGTTTTTATTCCTTTCACTTTTCTTTTATAAATGCTTCCATTTTCTCTATAGCCTGTTTTGCATACTCATTTTCTATATTTCCCGTTAGTAAGTATTCTCGCCAACCATACCATGTATCACGACCATTAAAAACAGGTCGCTCTGCATAATCTACTAATTTTGGAACACTCAAATTCGATAATGCATCCGTTGCTCGATTCAAAATCTTCTCTACTTCTTGCTCTGTATATGTACATTTTTTCTCTTCCATTTTCATGTATTGATTTCCACAAATTTTTCCATTTTCGTTATAGCATACAATATTTTCAAATTGATTTTCTCGAATTATATCCATAAGCGAATCCGTAAGATATAAACATCCTTCGTTATAAACATCCCCATCTACTTTACAGTGACAGCAAAGCCATTTTCCTTCATAAGCTTTTTGGATCTGTGCACTAGAAAGCGTAATACTTGCATAAATCTGCCTTTTCAAAATTTCTTTCTTTGTTTCATTCGGATCGTCAACCAAATACCATTGAAACTCTCCAGTTTTTCCAGTATGTGCTTGAACAATGATATAAAAATCATCTTCTATTTTTGAATAAACAATAAATTGTTTCATATCATCTCTCCTTTCTGTCAACGATTTTTGAGAATAGGTGCTATTAATAGCACCTACTCTTTATTTAATTTTTCTTTTTCCATTTTCATATCATTCTTACTTGATCTATTTTCATTCTGATATGACATGTTCTCACCATTTAAATTAGTGTTATTTTTTGCATCCTGCTTTTCTAAAGCCCCCTCAACTGATTGATGCAAATTTGCATCTACATTATATTTAAAGGTTTCACTTCCTTTTTGCTTTCCGCTTAGCTGCTCTTGAAGCTCTCCGCCTGACCAGGACAAATTGTATGTATCCGAAAGAGAACTATTATGATTTTCAAGATTATTATCTACTGTTGATTCAAATATGTTTTCATTTGGCATATCTGAAGAAGCATTATCATTTTCATTTTGTTGAAACTCCTGTAAGTTACTTTTTTGTTCATTATGAAGTGCTGCTCCTGCACTTCCTGATTTTAATTCTGCATCCATTGATGATGTAATGTCTCCATCCCCTTCTTCAGTTGCATTGGGCATAAAATTTTCTGACATATCCGAATACATCGATGAAAACTCATTTGCTTCTTCTCCATTCGGCACATTTTCAGAAGCTATTCCATTTTCATCAGTAAAGTTTGTATTGTTTTCTGATTGATTTTCTGTATTCGGAGTATTTTCTGGATTAAAATTACTTCTTTGTTCACTACCAACCTGATTATTCATTTCTCCACGCATTTGATTATTCAGATCAGATTGTGAATGACTTTCAGTTTTCATTGCATTTTTCATATCTCGCATAGATTGATTCATTCTTTGACTTTGTACCATGTTCATAGTGTTACGAGCTCCAGACGACATCAAGTGTGCCATTGCAAGGATTTTAGCTGTACCTGATTGCAAACCAGCATCTAATCCCAATATTTTTTCAATCATAACTGGTCCGTCTATGATAGCAAATGCCAAACAAAGAATAATTCCACCTCTGATAACGCCTGTAAAATTTGCCATAATATAGTCTATAGCTAACAGATATAATTTGATAGAAACCATCGTATACAACATTACTACATATGTATTTCTCAAGCATTCCAGTATTTTTTTAATCGTTTGCCCTGATACAATTTCTCCGGAAAATAAAATTACTAAAAATTGTCCTGTTATGATTTCCCATATTAGTTTAATGACTTTATAACCTAGAACGGCAAAAGTGATTACTAATGATAACAAAATTAAAGTTGATGAAAAGAAGTCTAGATGATAACGATAATAGTATTCTGATGCAAAATCTGTCATTAAAACTCCATTATATATGTCATCCAATACATAAGTATTACCTGGCACGTACACTGCTTTTTTTTGCAAGATTTTTTTGGCATTGTCTGTCGTAAGATACTTATTGTCATCTTTCACAACCTCAATAAAATTCAGATTATTTAAAATTTCATCGCTAAGCTGTTCATGCGGTAGGTTTTCCGGATTCATATTTTCAAGTCCTACTTGTTTGTCAATGTAAATTAAGTCTGTTAAACAGCTTGATACTACTTGATTTGCTGCATTTCCACTTCCACCATACCCACCTGTAATATACGCATTTGCTGAAAGCATAGCAGTATTTAGTGTAGTCAAAAGTGTCGCTGAAGCACATAGAACAAACATGCCTATCATAAAATTGTTGATAACAGTTGGTTTTTTATTAGTTGAAAATAATAGTTTATATCCTATGATTACAAAAGAAATTGTCAATACAACAACTACCCCTACTTTAAATTCTGAGAGAAAATTTTTAACAGGTTCATATTCCGTAAAATCTAAAAATTGAAAACATGCTTTATAGAAATCTTGACAACAATTCGCTAAGAAAATTAACCCTTTAACAATCCACCAGCCCACTATTCTAAATGCTGATATGAAAATATGAGAAGGCGAAAGATATGTATTGTTTTCAACTAATAGGTTAAGTATTGCTTCCTCTGACATAATTTTTCCTTTCTAGGTGCTATTAATAGCACCTTGTTTTTTACTGCATAAAAGCACTTCTGATTGTTATTTTAACCGGTTCTTTTATGAGGTTTGATGCTTCAATCGCAGCCAATACACTAGACCATGATTGATTTCTGTTAATATTCAATTGTCGTAAATAATCTTGTCCAATTTCATTTTTTAAGATTTGATCAATAACTAAATAATTAGGGCAAGATTCAAATGATGTTATCTCTGTTTTCATCTGAATTTGTTCATCAATCCCATTTACTATTTCATTTATATTGATAAGTCTTTTCCGTAAATCAATATGCTCTCTTGATTCATTGTTAATATCATTAAAATCTATTTCATTTGGATTTGGAAAGGTATCTGTAAGATACATATATCGATATAAAAACTGTGTTCCATCTTGAACATTATTAAAGATTGGATATGGATATATATTATTTCCTTGATTATCTTTTCTTTTGATTTTACGTGTGATCACACACTCTCCCTCTAACAGATTCTCAAGTTGCTCTGGTCTTAATAATGGTTTGTCAGTAGGCGTTTCCATGTAAGTTTTTTTCAAACTTAACTTATCACCTGTACGCTGTATATCAATAAACGTTTCTGTTCCCAATTGTTTACTGATTTTTTCAAGTGTTTCAGAATCACCTGATTTGATATACACTTCGTTAGCACAGTTGTCTATGATCGTTTGTGCATCATCATTATAATGTTTATAGATTTGAGCATATGATTGAACATATAAATCAAATCCTATTTTTCTTCCGTTTGATACGGTCATAATTTCGTCCATACCCTCAATAGAAGGCATGTTACCAAATTCATCTAGTATAAATCGTACAGGTATCTTACAAGCTTGCTGAGGTGTATTTGTTGCTTTTTTGGCAAGTATAAAATACAACTGTCTAATAAACACTGATGCAATAAAATGATTTGATTTATCATAGTCAGGGATTGCTAAAAAGACAGCACTTGAGCGTTCTCCAAAGCCTATTGTTTCTAAATCCAAACTACTTTCTGCGGTCATTTTCGCAATCTTTTCATCCAAAAACACCCCTAAATTAGATAACATATTTGTATATATATTTCCTTTTGTTTTTTCACTGGATGTTTCAATTGTGGCATACTTTAATTTTGCTAAATCCATCGTATCTCGTTTATTAAAATATTCATCCAATGCTGTCAGATTCGGATTCAATGGATTTTTCTTTCTAACAAGTTCCGTAAATAAAATTACAATATTATAAATGTTAATCTGCTGTTCATGCAGGTGAGATGCTTTATACGGATAAGACCTTGGCAATCCTCTTATATTTCCATCCTCAATAGGTTCTTTTCCGTTTTCCAAACATTGTTTGATTTTTTGATTTTCCGAAGTTCTTTCCTCTTCACTCATTTCTTCATAATTTGCAATCTTCTGCTGATATGCCTGCACACGCATTTCGTTTAATGATTCATCTAAATTTAATAAATCTGTAATGACTGCAATAATCAAAGCTGTGAATAAATCAGTGGCTGTATTCATCCATATTGGTTCACTTTTTCCATTCTCGCTTGTATGGAAAATAGAAAAAGCAAAGGAACGTGCCATAGCATATGCTGTTGCTTTATCATTTTCCTTATATAAATCTATGATTAAAGAAAGAGGATTGTATCCCATACTTAAAATTGGATTGTCTAAATTTAATAAATAAACGTCATATCCTCTGTCAATCAATGTTTTTTTTGAAGATTTATAGTTTTCAAATTTAGGATCAAAAACAATCATTGAGTGTTTTTCTTCTGATCTTGAATACACATCTATTGTTTTATAGATGTACATTTCACCTTTACCGATTCTAGTAATACCCAAAATAAGAGTATTATTAATTCCTGTATCGATATATAATTTTTTATCAAAATGTGCAACGATAGTGCCTGGACTTCCCGGAAAGGACTTGTTTCCTCGATCCGGTACTTCTTTATATTGCTGTTTTATTTCTTCTTTTGTAGTCCAACGAGCTTTTCCTTTTTGCCCTATATTAAAATAATCTTCGGAAAAAGAAATTTTAAATTTATACCAAATAAAAATGTCCAACGCTATGATTATTATCAAAAAGAAAAAAAAGAAAATTATTCCATTTTCCCCTACATATGGAAGAACCTGTTTAAAACCCAGATACTTTTTAAAATCTTTTCCATCCATCATACTGTTTGTGATTTTGGAAAAATTATAGATGAAGTTAACAATATAATTCCAACAAAAAAATAAAATCAGATCTGTAAATACAATTACAAGCTTAATAAAATCGCTTTTTCCAAGAAATCTATTCAGATTCATTACTTTATTTTTTTTCGGTCCATATTGTTTTAATTTCGTTATTTTCATATTATTTTTCCTTCATTTTAAACAAAAGCTAGGACATCCTAGCTTCTGTTTAAATATGATCGTAACCTTTTTCCTTCTTCTTCAAATATATTTTTAGGAATTGGAATGAGGTTGTTTTTTTTCAAGTTACTTATTATTGTTCTTTTTTTTTGAGATGTCATGTAAATTTTTTCATATCCATTTTTGCAATTGTATATGTAACTGACATACATCTCATTTTCTTTTTTTATACATGCTAATTTTCCATAGACTTCTTCAATATTCATTTCGTTCACTTCCCTTTTAGGTGCTATTAATAGCACCCTCCTAAAAAGTAAATTTACTAACCAAATATTCAGCTAGAGGGATTGCTCCTAATATAAAGAGAATCCCTATTAAAACCCATCCTGCATGTGCTTTTAATTTTTCTCTTCCCTTTTCGCCCCCTACAAATAAAAGAACACCGCCAATTACCAATACAATAGCAACTAGAATCCATGTGAATGGTTGCATATCTTTTATTAAATTTACAAATGGCGTAAAAAATTTTTCCATTATTATTTCTCCTTTATCTCTTGACTCTCTGTAATTTCTTCCTTTTTTTTCTTTTTGGCAATGATATATAATATCATTACTATCAAAAAAATGATGATTGCAATTCCAATACTGATAGAAACTATTGGACTCTGTACTTCTTCATATGTTCCTGTTGCTTTAATTGTATAATTGATATTTGTATCGCTTTCTAATTCCTGCTCTCCTTCATACACGGCTGTTTTTATAACATGAGGTGTATTTATTTCTCCGATATATTCGGCACGATATACTGGAACAAGTTTTTGAATATCTGCACGTGCATCTCGACATACCACACCATCTGCATCCGTGTAAACATCTGATGTATAGTATGTGTTTTTAATCTTTCCATTTAAACCATCCAGTCCAACTGATGCAAGAAGCTCTTTTTCATATCCTTTCAGAGGAGCACCTGCTCCTCTGTCATTCGGAAATACAATTCCCTGCCATTGAATTGCATTTCTGTCATATCCTTGGAATTTGATATCAATTGTAGAATCTACCCATTTCGTATGTGTCATATGCACACGATTCAGAGTGCATTCTACAGTTTCTTCTACTCCTGTTTTTTCATTTTTTGCAGAAACCGTTTTCGTCTTAGGAACATTATTTTCAGAAATAACATATTCATATTCCGTATAACTTTCTACCCCTTGACGATACGCTTCTGCTTCTTCTTCTTTTACTTCTTTTAACTGATATACAACTTCATCTTTTTTTATTTCTTTTGGAAACTCAAAGGTTGTTCCTTTTAGAATCACTCCTGATTGCTGTTCTAACATCACCTTCTTTTTTTCGATTTCCGGAGTTTCCTCCACAATCTCATAAGAAATCCCTTTGAGTTCATATTTCTTTCCATTTTTTTGGATTTCTTTATCCATTGGTTTTTGCTCATTTTTATTCTCAGTTGTATATGTCATTACATTTTCGTAGTAATCTGAAGCTTGTACTGGAAGTTGCATTTGTGAAAAAAGTAGACATATATTCATTGCACTTACTGCCAATATTTTATTTTTCATCTTCATCTTTTTTCACCTGCTCTCTTTTGTCGAGATAAATAATAGTAATTGTCAAACCGGCTGCAGCAATTAAAAAGATTGTGCTGAGAACTAAACGTACAGTTACTTTGTCTCCTGTCTTTACTCCTTCATCATTTCCATCCGGAGTATTTGTTATAATCTCTCCCGGTGGAACCGGCGTGTGCTTTGGAATCACTTTTACATCATAGAGCATGTCTCCTTCTTGCTCTCCCCACGTAGGGATTGCAATCAAAAG
>ENA-OQJL01000345-OQJL01000345.1-human-gut-metagenome-genome-assembly--contig:-NODE-345-length-37508-cov-22.450295_pt1 | contig 37508 bp, 35 predicted proteins | sample MGYA00242604_ERZ504770 | MGnify/ENA primary metagenome ERZ504770 (study PRJEB26092, sample SAMD00036359) | human gut metagenome | host: Homo sapiens | study: EMG produced TPA metagenomics assembly of...
CTGTTCTATCTGGAAAAATTTGATTCCATTGACCAGCTTGAAAAGGCTATTGTCGATTACATCGACTATTACAACAATCGCCGAATTAAATTAAAACTAAACGGCCTGAGCCCTGTGCAGTACAGGATTCAGACCGTTGGGGCCGCTTAATTCGTTTTTTGTCTAACTTTTGGGGTTCATTTCAATGTCAATTATGCAGTCTTTTTCACTGTCTGCTTTTTGGTTGCATAGATGAACAGCGCCAGCATAGCGATCGCAAAGAGGATGCCCACCGGGTAAGCAACTGCGGTGTTATAGACGGTAGCGCCCTCAGCAGTCTTATGGTTCAGCAGGCCGCCCAGGCACTCGGGAGCCAGCACGAAGTAAGTAGCGGACACGGCGCTCATAAAGGTGGCGGGCACTGCGGTGATCCAGTAGTTCTTCTTCTCCTTGAACAGGTACATGGAAGCGGCCCACAGAACGATCATGGCCAGTGTCTGGTTGGTCCAGCTGAAGTAGCGCCAGATCACGGTGTAGTTGATGAAGCCCAGCGCGTTGCCGATGCCCAGGAAAGCGCCCACGCCCAGCACAGGGATGCAGAGCTTCAGGCGGTTGCCGTAGCTGTCCTGATCGATCTTGAACCAGTCGGCCAGAGTCAGGCGGGCAGAACGGAAGGCGGTATCGCCGGAGGTGATGGGGCAGACGACCACGCCGATCATGGCCAGTGCGATGCCCACGCCGCCCATGGTCTTGGAGCAGACATCATAGATGGCCTTGGACTGACCCATTGCCAGTGCCTGTGCCAGACCGGTGTTCAGGCCATCAGTGACCTCGTACAGAGAGCAGCCTGCAGCGGCCCAGATCAGGGCAATGACACCCTCGCAGACCATAGCACCGTAGAACACAAAGTGGCCCTGCTTCTCACTCTTCATGCAGCGGGCCATCAGAGGCGACTGGGTGGAGTGGAAGCCGGAGATCGCGCCGCAGGCAACCGTGATGAACATGAAGCTCCAGATGGGCGTACCCGACGGGTGCATGCTGCCAAAGTGATCCCAGATCTCAGGGATGGTATAAGCCGGGTTGGTGAAGATGCCAAAGATGACACCGATGGCCATGATGATGAGGCAGATGCCGAACACGGGGTAGATCTTGCCGATGACCGCATCAATGGAGATAAAGGTCGCGATGAAGTAGTAGGTCAGAATGATGACCAGCCAGAACAGCAGCGAGGTCATCACGCCGGATGCGCCGCTCTGGCTGCACAGCTCAACGATCAGACCGGCAGGGCCGACGGCGAACACGGTGCCCACCATGATCAGCAGCACAACAGAGAACACACGCATCACGTTCTGCATCACGGGGCCTAAGTACTTGCCGGTGATCTCCGCGATGGAAGCACCGTCGTTGCGCTCACTCATCATGCCGGAGAAGTAGTCATGCACGCCGCCGGCAAAGATGGTGCCGAAGGTGATCCACAGGAACACCACGGGGCCCCACAGAGCGCCCTGCATGGCACCAAAGATGGGGCCAAGGCCCGCAATGTTCAGCAGCTGGACGAGGAACAGCTTCCACTGGGGCATCACGACATAGTCCACGCCGTCGTTGATGCGCACAGCAGGCGTTTCACGGTCGTCCGGGCCGAAGGTATTGTCCACGATCTTGCCATAGACGAAGTATCCGCCCACCAGGATCGCAAGACAGAGCAGGAAACTAATCATACCAGAAACCTCCTTTTTGCCCCTGCCGGCCGCGGCCCCATTCTGCCGCATACCTGGGGCTCTTTTCTGGCCTCATGGTAGCACACTTTTTTCCAGCGGAGAAATATCTTTCCGGCATGGGGCCATATGGTTTCCGATATAGCTGCAAAGAATTTTTGCCGCTTTTCCGTTTATTTTTTGACCATTTATCAGCAAAAATAAAACCGGGCGCTCATTTTCGCCCGGTTTTGCATCCATTTATTGGTTTTTTTGTCAATTTCGAAGGGAGCAATCTTTGCCGTGCCTTAGCCGGAAAGCCCCTTTATTTTACGGTGGAAGCCGCTTCCTTGTGGAGCAGATCCACAAAGGCCTGCTCCTCGGGGCGCAGGCGGCCCTTGTCCGGGTAGACCAGCACATCCCGCATCTGCTGGCGCTGGGCCGGGCACCTTTTCAGCACCAGATGGTACTGCTCCAGTGCCCTGCGGGGCATGGGCGATGCCCACATGTAGGCCGTGGGCAGCCGCTGCAGGATCGAGAACTGGCTGCACCGCTCATACACATGGATACGGCGTTCCGGGTTGACATGCCAGCGCACACCGTCGCCGCCCTCCTCGCCGGGCAGCTGGAAATCATCGTGGAGGATCTCCATATACTTGTCCAGCTCAGACAGGTCGCGGATCTCCTTCCGGGCCAGCGGGCCGTCCCGGTTGGTCAGCAGACTGTATTCAAAATCCATAATGGGTTCCATTTTCAGGCCCCGCCGGGCGCAGTAATGGGTATAGTGCTCATCATCCTCCACGGCGTACCGCAGCAGAGCCAGATGATACCCCTGCCGCAGGACATGATCCAGTGCCTCCATGGAGCCGCCCTCCCGGATGTGGATGTGGAGCCGTTCTATGGAGGACACCTTCTCCAGATAATCCACCGCCGCATAGGAGGCATAGGTGGCGTGGGGGATCATTACCCGCAGCTCGGCGCAGCGCTCCTGCGCCTCCTGCACGCTCTGGTCCAGCCGATCCACCTCCCGCAGCACCCGTTCGGCCTGCTCGATGAAATGCCGTCCCTGCTCCGTGGGGATCATGCCGGTGGATGACCGCTCAAAAATGCGGAGATGATATTCTTCTTCCAGATTTTTCAGCGCCTTGCTCACGTTGGGCTGAGCGGCATACAGCCGCTTTGCCGCCGCACTCACAGATCCGCATTCCATGATGGCGACAAGATACCGCAGTTCTGTAATGTTCAACTTTTTCTCTCCTTTTGGCGTTTTTTCCCTTGCGCCTAGTTTATCAGGCGGCACACGGGGCTGTCAAGCGTTGACGGGGCCCCGCTGCCGTTTTATAATGTAAGAAACAATCTGCCCGAAAGAGGTCGAAGAGGATGGAAGAAAAAAACTACCGCGTTCTGCGCATTGAGGAGCAGCTTTATGGCTGCGAGGAGCTGCCCGAGGGCCAGCCCGTGCTCTGTGATGTCCTGCTGGAAGCTGCCGACGGCACGCAGCGGGTTCTCCCCTACCCGGATGCCGAGCTGACCCGGCTGGACATCAACGAGGGCAGCACTGTCACCCTGCGGGATCACAGGCTGGCCAAGGCGGTGCACAAGGTCTATTTCACCCGCCACGGCGAGACCGTGTGGAACGTGGAAAACAAGATCTGCGGCATGACCGACAGCCCCCTGACCGAAAAAGGCCGCGCCCAGGCCCGGGAGCTGGGCGAAAAGCTCCGGACCAGCGGCCTCCGCATCGATGAGATCCTGTACTCTCCCCTGTCCCGCGCTGCCGACACCGCCCGGGCCATTGCAGAGGCCACCGGCATTCCTGCCCGGTGTGAGCCCCGGCTCCGGGAGCAGTGCTTTGGCCGCTACGAGGGCACGCCCCGGGACGACGAAGAGTTCCGCATCTCCAAGACCCACTTTGCCGACCGCTACTCCGGCGGCGAGAGCATGATGCAGCTGGCCCAGCGCATCTACAACCTGCTGGACGAGCTCCGGGCCAACACCGATAAGACCTACCTGCTGGTGGCCCACAACGGCATTGCCCGGGTGGTGCAGTCCTATTTTTACGATATGACCAACGAGGAGTACGCGGCGGCAGGCATCAAAAACTGTGAGTTCGTGGAATTTACTTTTAATAAATAAAGCACTTTCATCTCAACGCTCAGAAAATAGTAAATTTTTTATGCAGCTATTGACTTTTTTTCAAATTCGCATATACTGAAAGTGGACAATGGATTGGTTACGAGATTCATAATGTCACCAAAAGCGAACCCCTTCAGAGGTGGACACTCTGAAGGGGTTCTTTTGTGCTTGCTGACCCTTAGATCCAGTCGTCAAGCCACTTGCAGATGTAGCGGACAATTACACCTGCTGCGACGGCTACAACCAAATCGGTTACGAGATTATACATAATGTCACCTCCCATCTGTTGCCAGAATGGAAAGGGGCAGCGCAAACAGTATAACACATGTTTCGACAAAAACAAAGCGGCCTCCCGTATCTGTGCGGAAAGCCGCTTTGTTCTTCACTATCCTTATTCCGCCTTGCGGTAATGGAACTGCTGGTCTCTGGTGATGAACAGGCCGATGCTGACCAGCAAAGCGGCCAGCTCGGCGGCTGTCACGGCCAGCCAGATGCCATCAATGCCCAGCAGGAGCGGAAGCAGCAGAACCGCCGCCACCTGAAACAGCAGGGTGCGCAGGAACGAGATGAGCGCACTGGTCACACCGTCGCCCAGGGCCGTGAAGAAGGAGGACGCATAGACGTTGAAGCCCATGATGAGGAAGCTCAGGCCATAGAGCCGGAAGGCCCGGGTGGTCAGAATGAGCAGGTTTTCATCATAGCCCACAAAGAAGCGGGCCACATGGGGGATGATGAACATGGAGCCGATGGTCATTCCCACTGCAACCACGCCGATGAGCTTCAGGCTCTTGCGGTAGAGGTTGTTGACCTCCTTGCGGTTATTGGCACCATAGTGGTAGCTGACGATGGGCGCACTGCCCACGGCGTAGCCCACAAACACCGCCACAAACAGGAAGGATGCGTACATGATCACACCATAGGCGGCCACGCCATCCTCGCCCGCAAAGCGGAGCAGCTGATAGTTGTACAGGATGTTCACCAGCGACATGGAAAGGTTGGTCATCAGCTCAGAGGAGCCGTTGATGCAGGCATTCAGCAGAACTTTGCCCTCAAAGCGGGGACGGCACAGGTGGATGCGGCTGGTGTTGTTCCGGTTGAGGAAGTAGAACACCGGCAGCAGGCCGCCCACCACCTGGCTGAGCATGGTGGCAATGGCGGCACCCTCCACGCTCCAGTGCAGGATGCCCACCAGCAGCACGTCCAGCACCATGTTGGTGCAGCCCGCGCCCACCGTGAAGTAAAAGCCCAGATGCGGCTTTTCGGCGGTAACAAAAAAACTCTGGAACATATTCTGCAGGATAAAGGTGGGCAGGCTGAGCATCAGCACCCGGCCATAGCGCAGGGCGTAGTCCAGCATCTCGCCTTCGGCACCCAGCATCATGGCCACCGGCCGAAGCAGCAGCATCCCCAGCACGGACAACACGATGCCGGCGATCAGCGCCGTTGACATGAACAGGCTGAAATAGCGATCAGCTTTTGCATTGTCGCCCTCGCCCAGCGTGATGCCCACAATGGCGCTGCCGCCGGTGCCCAGCATGAAGCCCACGGTACCCACCAGCATGGGCACGGGCATGATGAGGTTGACTGCCGCAAAGGCCGTTTTGCCCACAAAGTTCGAGACACACAGGCCGTCCACGATGCCGTAAATGGAGGTGAACAGCATGGTGCCGATGCAGGGCAGCACAAAACGGATCAGCCGTGAATAATCAAAGTGATCCGAAAGTTGAATTTTCTGTTTTGACATGGATTCTCCTTTTTGCAGGGGTGGATCACATCATCCCGCCGGGCCGCCAGCCGGTGCAGTAGCGGGCGTAATCGCGGTCGGCCTGTTTGACGTAAAGGAGGAACTGTTCCCTGCCTTCCTTGTCCGTGACCTGACGGACTTTGGTGGGCAGGCTCTGGCGCTGGAGCAGCTCCAGCTCATCGTTGAGCTCTTCCTCGGTATCAAAGGCATCCAGCTTGGTCCAGTGGGTGGCAAAGAGCCAGATGTTTGCAAGGGTGTTATTCATATTCAGTCTCCTTTTCCGGGGCATCGGCAAGGGTGCCGGCCCGGTAGAACGGCGCAATGGCATTGGCATCGCCGTGGCGCACGATGGAATAGGTAATATCGCAGTAGGGCTGGATGGCCGTGCTCTTTTCCACGGTGGAGATAAGCAGCACCTGCAGCTGCAGGCGGCGGAACAGCTCCATCATGGGGCGGATGCGGTCACTGGTCATCTTGCTGAAGGCCTCGTCCAGCAGGACAAGGCGGATGCTGTTCTCGCTCTTCTGGTAGATCTGCAGCAGGCTGGCGCAGATAGCCACATAGAAGGGAGCCTGGTTCTCGCCGCCGGAGGAATCGCGGCTGACGCGGGAAAGATAAGCCTGCTGGCCCGAGACGGTGTTGGTCACCTTGATGTCATAGTCCAGATAGGTGCGGTAGTCCACATAATCCGAGAGGGTGGCACCGGAGGCGGTGCGGCCCTCCTGCCGGGCCCGGGTGTTCTCGTCCACATCAGCCATGATCTTTTCCATCAGCGCGTCCACCTGCCGCTCGTAGACGGGGTCGGCGGTGGCGGCAAGGTTGTCCAGCGAGTCGCCGTCGGTCATCTGCTGGTTGCCCTTGTCCACAATGACCTGATAGAAGGCGGCCAGCTGGGGGTCACGGCTGGGTTCCAGCTCAAAGCGGTAGACTTCCTCGCCGTAGGTCAGCTGCTCCATCACCTTGTTCAGCTCCCGGAACTGGCGGCGGGCGTTGAAGATATCGTCCTTCATCCGGAAGAGGATATCCTTGCGGAAGCGGTCCTTGCAGTCCCGCTGTGCCTGCTCCAGCCGGGCGGCGTAGCGTTCCAAGTCGATGCGGACAAGGCTGTCGTGCTGGGCGCGGTACTGCTCCACCCCGGCCAGACCCAACGGATAATCGCAGACATAGTGCTCGTTGTAATCCCTCTGGGCGGGTTCCAGCGTGGAAGTGAGATAAGATCGCAGGGTATCGTCCAGCCTGGTCTGTGCCTTTTCGGCAGTCTGCGCGGCGGCACGGGCCGTGCGCCCGCCCGTCATCAGGCCCTTTTTGCGTTCCTGTGCCAGAGGCTCCAGCAGCGGGTGCTGTGCAAAGAATGCCTCTGCCGCCTCCCTGCTCTGTGCAGCGGTCTCCACGGCCTTGCCCTGCTCCGCCTCACAGGATGCGATCTGCTTTTCGCAGACGCGGATATCGCCGCCCACCTGCTCCACGGCCTTGCGGGCGGTCTCCCATGCGGCTTCCCGGGCTTCTTCCTCGCGGTAGAGCTGCTGCAGCATGGGGTTCTCGCGGCAGTCCGCCAGCTTCTGCTCCTGCGCGGCGTAGTCGGCACGGGCGGCATCCAGCGCGGCCCGGCTGGCCCAGAGTTCAGCCAGCTGTTCCAGCGCATGGCCCCGCAGGACGTTCTGGTACTGGTCGTAGGCAGATTTCAGGGTCTTTTCGGCCTGGGCGGCTTCGCGGCAGCGGTCGGCCTGGGCGGCAAGCTGTGCTTCCAGCGCGTCAGCACGCTCCCTGCGGGCATCCAGACCGATATAGCGCTGGGGCCTGCGCAGGCGTTCCAGCCGGAAGGGATGGTGGCGCAGCAGGTCCCGGGTGGCGCTGTCGGGGAAATGCTCCAGCGTATCGGGGGTGTCGCAGCAGACGATGCGGCGCAGGATGGTGTCCGCATACTGGGCGGCCAGCGGGTTCTCGCTGGTGACCTGAGCGGCAAGGCTGTCGGCGGGGGCCGTCTCTGCATGGCGGTCCGCCTTGCGGATGCCCGGGGTATCCAGCAGGCTGATGGGCCCCACCCGGTCGCCCAGCGCCACAAAGGCGCTCTTGGCGGCGGCGTAGTGGGCAGGCGGCACAAGGATATCGAACCGGCGGTCACCCAGGCAGGCTTCCACACAGTCCTGCCAGCTCTCATCAGCCACGGTCAGCAGCTCACAGAAGATCTTTGCATCCGCTGTCATGCCGCGGCTTTTCAGCTCGGCGTTCACGGCATCCCGCACTTTGGTGGCGGCATCGCCGTGGGGGTAGACCCACTTGCCGCCGGACACGGCGTTCAGCTCGGCCCGCAGGGCCTCCTGCTCTTTTGCCAGATCCGCCGAAGCCTGCCGGGCAGCGAAATACTGCTCCTCCAGCGGCTTTTCGATGCGGGCCAGGGCCTCGGTCAGGGCGGGGAGATGTTCCGCCGTCAGGCGCTGGGGCCAGAGCTCCTTCTCCACCGCAAAGCCGCTGCGGTTCAGCTGGGTCAGCAGGCCGGTGATGGTATCCGCAGTCGCTTCCAGACTATTCCTTGTCCGGGCTGCTGCATCCAGCGCGCTCTTTTTCCGGGCCAGCTCCTCGGTCAGGGCATCCAGCGCCCGGCCCGCGCCGCTGTCACCGGCCGCTCCGTGGGCCGCCAGATAAGCCCGGCGGGCTTCGGCTTCGGCGTTCTTGGCGGCCTCGTATTTTGCGTTCAGGTCGGCCAGCTGGCGGCGGCCTGCGTCCAGATGGCTCTGCCAGGAGGCATCCTCACCGGCATCCGCTTCGGCGCGGGCCAGCAGGACCGCACCCCGGTTGACAAGGGCATCCGTCTCTTTGTCAGCAGCTTCCCGGCCATACGCCACGATCTGTTCCAGCGCGGCGGCACGGGTCTGGGCCTCGGCCAGAACGGCGTGGAGGTTTTCCAGCTCCACCCGGTCGCCCTGCAGCGCTTCCAGATCCAGCTCAGGCTGGGGCAGGATGTACTGGTACAGGAACTCCCGGAAGTTGGGGATCTCGTCCATGCTGGTGCCCATCTGGAACACTTCGTTGAACTTTTTGCCCAGCGGGCTGGAGGCGCGGCCAATGCCCAGGGCACGGCAGATGCGGTCCCGGGCCTCGCTGGGGCTGCGGGTGTAGGACAGGCGGCCCACGGCAGGCTTGAAGTCCTCCTTGGCGCTGGGGGCACCGGTGCGCGGATCAAGGAAGGGCAGCTTTTCCAGCGTGATGCCGTCCTCAGAGATGTACCAGGTCTGGTCGCCGGGGTGGAGCTCCTGCATGGGGCCCTCGGATTCCACCCGGACAGCGATGACAAAGTTTGTCCGCTTGACAGTATCCCAGAACTCGGCACCGATATATGCCACCGTGCGGCCCGGGCGGCGGTAGGCGTTCTCGCCGCGCTGCTTGGCGTGGACAGAGCCCTGCAGGGTGCGGCCGCTCTTTTTATTGCCCAGGGCATTGAAGTTGCGGTTGGTGGTCAGGCAGTAGCGGATGGCATCCAGAATGGTGGTCTTGCCCACCGCGTTGACACCGATCATATAGGTCAGACGGGCACAATCGAAGGTGACATTTTCAAAGTTGTGCCAGTTGATGAGCTTCAGGCGCTTTAATTCGATCATTCTTCTTCCTCCCCGCTGGCATCTCCGTCAGGCCGCTCGTAGAGGGCCAGTTCCTCCCGGGTGCGGCTGCTCTCGGCGGCGGCATCGGCAAGGTCTGCGTCCGGCAGGGCCAGCAGCACGGTGGGGAACACCTCGATGCGGCTGTCCAGACCGGTCAGCCGCCCCACCGGGCGGGCCAGATTGTACCTGCGCAGGGTGCGCATCAGCTCCTCCAGCGTGCGCTGGTCCAGCCGCCGGGGCAGGTTCATCTTCTGCAGCTCTGTCTGCACCTCTTCCACCGTGACCAGCACCTGATCGGCGCTGGCGGCAAGGCTCTCCCGCTTTTGCAGGTAGAGCAGGCGGAGCACCAGCAGCAGGATGCTCTCGTATTTCAGCAGCCGGGCCTGACTGCCCTCATGCTCGTTGACCAGCGCCGCAGCCTGCAGCGGAGCCGGGTAAAGCGTTACCGCATAGCCCAGCGGCGCGAACACGGCCCGCACCTCGGGCAGATGATCCTGCACATAGAGGTATTTTGCCCGCTGATCCTCCACGCCGCCCAGCACAAAGCAGTGGTTGAGCAGATAGTTTGCGGTCTCTTCCAGCATTTTATTCGGTTCGGCCATGGTCAGCGTCCTCCCTGCGGGGTGTCAGAATAAACTCTTCAAACCGGAAGCCGCCCCGTTCGACCCAGTTTCCGGTAAGGGTGATATCGTAAGCCCGGCGCGGCGACTGCGAGTAGGTGTGCAGGCCGATGATGCGGGCAAAATCGCGGGGGTATTCCTCCGCCAGCGTAGAGGCAGCCACCGCACTGCGGGCGGCAAGGGCCTGTTTTGCCAGCAGACCCACATTTTCCTCGGTCACGGCCATCCGGGCGTAATCCAGCAGCAGCTGCTGTTCTTTGCGCAGCTGCTCCGCATCCAGCCCGGCCTGCCGCACCGGGGCCAGCGGCGTTTCGCTGCGGGGCGCGGCAGGCGGGTAGAGGGGCTTTGCCCCGAACACCGCCGCCGGGTAGAGGTGCAGGTGCTTTGCCACCGGGCCGTCATCCGGCGCGAACAGCTGGTCGGGCGTTTTGATCTCCTCAGCATAGCGGCGGAGCAGGGCGGTGACACTGCCCTGTGAGGAGCGGTCGCTCAGCAGCAGGAACTGTGCCCGCTGCACGGCCCGCTTACGGTAGCGGATGTGGCTCTGGTCGATCTGGCGCATCAGGGTGCTCATCTCTTCCAGCGAATCCCGCAGCTTCTGGATGAGGGCACGCACGGCAGGGGCGGCCTCGCCGGGGGCGCAGTGCTCCACCCGGGCGTAATCCAGTGCCAGCCGGGGCAGATGGTTTGCCTCGCAGTCGTCCAGCTCCTCCTCCAGATAAGCGCGGTAGTTGAACAGGTTATCGCTGGTCTTGAAGCGGTGGTAAGCGGCGGCCACCACCTTTTCCTCGTACTGGTCGAAAAGCTCCAGCACCTCCTGCGGGGTGCGGTTGCGGGTGAGCCGGTCGATATAATGCCCGATGGATGCGTTCAGCGCCCGCAGGGACTTGTTCAGCGCTTCCAGATCGGATGCCACCTCCCGCAGAACATTCTCATAGGGGCTCTTTTCCTCCCCGATGTTCTGCAGCAGCTGCCATGCCTTGTACAGCTTGCCGGTGTAGGTGACAACACGCGGGTTCAGGATCTCTTCCAGCGCTTCCAGCAGAGGAGCCACCTCGGGCACAAAGGCAAGGGCAGGCTCTTCCTCATAGCTGCCGGGCTGCTCTTCCAGCCAGCCGGTGCGGCGCAGGCGGAGCAGAAAGCCCAGCGCAAGGGTATGGGGGTCCCGGGTGGGCTGTTCTGCTTCATCGCCCGCGTCATCGGCATCCAGTGCCAGCGGCTTTGCCAGCGCCGCAAAGTAATCCTCGGCCCGGCTCACCGCTTCTGCCCGGGAGATGGAGTAATCCGCCGTGTGGCGGCACTCCTCCCACAGCAGGAGCAGCAGCTCCGCATAAAACGCCCGGTTGGGCCCCGCCAGCGGGCGGAACAGCCGCGGGCTGACCAGTTCAAACAGCTGCATCCAAAGGTTCCTTTCTTTCGACAAAATCTATTTTTTATTGTACCACATCACAGCCTTTTTTGCATCTTTTATGGGAAAGTTGCAAACAAAAAGCCCATCCGGAGCAAAACCGGACGAGCCTGTTTTTCTTCTCACTGCCACGACAGAGACAAATGACGGTTATTGGCAACGCAGTCTTTCAAGTACAAATTGATCAGGGTCTGGTAAGGGATGCCCACCACTTCGGCCTGCTCCTTGAAGTAATCAATGGTATTGCTGTCAATGTTAATGGTGATCTGTTTTTTCAGCGCCTTGGCGTAGGGGTTCTTCCTTGCATTGCTGAAATCGTACTCTTTGAGCATAACACAGGCCTCACTTTCCATAATATTTCGATTCAGTTTTTGTGGCCTTTCTGGCCGAGATAATACGGATGACAGTATCTGACGCACGGTAGCAGTGACACACGACAAGCAGATTTGCCCTACTGCTCAGGCCGAGAATGATAAATCTGTCCTCCTGTTCTGAATGCTCCGGGTCATCAATTACCAATGCTTCCTCGTCATAGAAAACTGTCTTTGCTTCCAGGAATGAAATGCCGTGTTTGTGCTGATTGATGCGGTTTTTATTTTCATCCCACTCAAACTGTATGCTTTCCATATCTATATTATAATTATATTATAATTATAAGTCAAGTGCTCCAGACGCAAAAAAGCCCCGGAGGGCGGCCTTTCAGCCACGCTCCGGGGAAAACTGATTTAATTTACTTGTTGTATTTGGGGTTATGGATTCGGAATGCCACTGCCATGTAGCTATGGCTACTGTCGCTCTTGACCACGACACCCAGCTTAGTCCAGCTGCCCTTGCCATCCACGTTGACGTTGGTACCAATCTCGCTATTGATTTCCCTCTGAAGTGCCTCCATGAATGCACTCACAAAAGGCCCGTAATCGTATTTTGCCGTCACGGTAATGGTCAGATACTCTTCCTCCTTGCCTTCCACGTGAACCTTGCCAAAGAGCTTTGCACCAAAGAAATCGACCTTTGCCTGCAGATCCTCGTCCAAGTGCTTCTCAGCCACAGCCTGCAGCTGGGGATCGTTGACTCTTGCATCAGCTGCAACCCGATCATTCTTGGAGAAAGTTGCAAATGCCTTTGCTTCTTTTTCCGGCTCTCTGGTGCCGGTGCCGCCGCCATCACCGCAGGCGGTGAACAGAACAAGTACCATGGTCGCCGCCAGAATCAAAGCGGCCAGTTTTTTCAGCATTTTCATGTCGAGACCTCCAGTCGTTTTGTTGTGTTGTTATCATAATATGCAGGGTGCCTTTCCATTTTGAAACAGGGCCCCTTCCAGCTTTATTTTATCCAACGACTGTCGCTTTTGTCAATTGCCAGCTTCACCAAACATTTTCTCCTGCTTTTGTTGTTTTTTCCAGAACGAATCTTCGCAAAGATCCTTTGCCGTGCCCGGGGCAAAAACCGGAAAATATTTCCGGCGTTTACACAATTCTACCACGATTTGGTGCTAAACTTAAGGCAATGGGAACCGCCGGGTGCCGTTCCTGAACAAGGAAAAGGAGTTTGCCCCATGCAGCATGGTTCCCTGCGCGCTCCGGTGCGCGTTTTCATGGCAGCAGTTCTGCTGTGCCTGAGCTTTCTGGCCGCGCCAAAGGCTGCGGCGGCACAATTGCAGGATGTGAACGGCATCACGCTGCTGTCCTTCGACAGCCAGCAGATCGTCTCCATCGGCAACCAGACCTCGGGCCGGTGCAGCTGGTACGCCCTGCGCTACGCCCGCACCATTCTGGATGGCAGGCCCTGCTCGGGCAGCGGGATGTGGTCGAACGGCGCGGTATGGTCTGCCGCCGGGTACTACGCTTACAGCGGCTCCCTTTCCGACTGCCTTTCCCGCCTGTATGAAGAGCTGCAGGCCGGGCGGCCTGTCATCGTACATCTGAAAAACACCGCTGTCAGCGGCGTGTCCAAGCACACCAACCGCGTGACGAGCTATGAATACCACCTCTCCGGCTCCGGCTGGAAAGAGGTCAATTACCCCCACATCGCCACCAGCAGCACCTACGGACACTGGGTGTGCGTGGTGGGCATCTCCCCCACGGCAGACCCCGAAAACCTGCGGGAGAGCGATTTCTATGCGCTGGACCCCGCGCGGGTCAGCGTGAACGGCACACTGGCCGTAACAAAGCTTTTGGATGGCACCATCTGGACTGATAACTCTCCCTTAAAAGTCGCAGCCTGACGCTCCCTTACAAAACACAACAGCCCCCGGAACATGCAGGGTTCCGGGGGCTTCGTGTTTTGTATCGGGGGGTCACAGCTCCTGATAGGCGCTCATCATGGCGGGGATGAACTGCTTTTTGCGGCTGACCACGCCGGGCAGCGTCCAGCTGCCGTCGGCGGCGGGCCGGCTCTCAAAGCCGTTGCTCAACACCTCGGCGGCGTAGCGGCCGGTGCAGATGACCACGCTCTCCTCCTTGGGCACATCGGTCAGCAGCATGTAGATGTCCTCTACGTTCTGCTTGTTCCGGGCCTCCTCCAGATAGGGCTGGAGCAGCGCCTGGGCGGCCTGCAGATTCTTGCGGGTCATGTAGCTGCCCTGCGCCACGCCAAAGCGGATATCGCCGCACATGAACACCTTGAAGTCCTGCAAAAAGACCTCTTCGGGGGTCTTGCCATCCAGTTTTTCACCGGCCTCGAACATTTCGGTGGAAAACTCTTCAATGTCCACGCCTGCGATCTTGGCCAGACGCTTGGCGGCGTTTTCATCCACGGGGGTGCAGGTGGGGCTGCGGAAGGCCAGCGTATCCGAAAGGATGGCCGCCAGCAGCAGGCCCGCGATCTGGGGCGGGATGTCCACACCGTTTTCATCGTACATCTGGGTGATGATGGTGGCGGTGCAGCCCACGGGCTGGTTGCGGAAGTAGACCGGGCCGCTGGTCTCCAGACTGCCGATGCGGTGGTGGTCGATGATCTCCAGGATCTCGGCCTGATCAAAGCCCTCCACGGCCTGGGTGGCCTCGTTGTGGTCCACCAGAATGATGCGCCGCTTGCGCAGGGCAATGACGTTGCGGCGGCTGACCATGCCGCAGTATTTGCCGTCCTCATCGAGGATGGGGAAATAGCGGTGGCGCACCTTTGCCATCACCCGCAGCACATCGGCCACGGGGGTGACGAGGGTGAATTTGAGGATGTTGTCCCGGGTCATATAATAGGAGATGGGTGCGCACTGGCTGATGAGCTTGCCCGCCGCATAGGTATCCTCGGGGGTGGTCATAATGGCAACGCCGGTCTCATCGGCAATGCGCTGGATGGTGCGGCCCACCTTGGCCCCGTTGCAGATGATGAGCAGGGAGGCTTCCTTTTCAATGGCGCAGAGCTGGCTTTCGTACCGGTTGCTCAGAATGACGATATCCCCCTTTTCCACGCTGCTTTCCAGCATCTCGGGGGTGGCGGTGCCGATCTTGATGTGGCCGGTGGTGCAGACCGCGTCAGCATTGCCCACCACCATGGTGCCGTTCAGCGTTTCAAGGATGTTCTTATAAGAGGTACGGCTCTTGGCCAGCACTGCGGTATCGAACACGTCCATGTTGGCGGTGGCAAGATCCTTCACGGTGATGATGCCCTCCAGCTCGTTGTCCGCGCTGGTGATAGACAGGGTGTCGATCTGCTGGTCGCGCATGATCTTCCACGCGCGGCGCAGGCTGGTGGAGCCCGGGATGCCCGGCATCTCGCGGTAATCCACGTCCCGGATCTTGGGGTTCACGTCGGTGCACATCCGGGGCGGCGTGACACCGAACTTTTTCAGGACGAACTCGGTCTCCTGATTCATTTTACCGGCACGGCGCGGCTCACAGACCAGCGTGCTGGTGCGGTTTTTGAGCTCCGCATAGGCAATGGCGGAGCAGATGGAATCGGTATCGGGGTTGCGGTGCCCGATGACCACGACCTTGTGTGCTTCTTTTGGCATAGGTTGTTCCCCTCTCTGGGTCAGATTCATTTACCTTCCGATCGGCTCCATACCCCAAACCACCGGGCACGGCTGCCAGCTTCATTTTAACACATCCGGCACCGGGGGTAAAGGCGGCAGACATCTTTTTCTTGACAGCGTCCCAAAAATCGTCTATCCTTGACCTGAAATTTTTCTCTTTGGAGGTTCCCCCATGAAAAAGCAGTTCCACGCCCTTTCCCTCTGCCTGACACTGGCTCTGTGCGTGTTCGGCAGCACCGCCGCACTGGCCGAGGCTCCCGCCGCCACGCCCGCCCCCCAGGACCAACGTGTCATCACCGATGTAAGCCCCCTTGAGGATCAGATCCGCAACATCGTCGGTTTCACCACCAGCACCGGCGGCCCCTACGATTTTGAGCAGGCCGACCATAAATCTGCCGTGCAGGCCTACGGTGCAAAGCCCGCCGAGGGTGCCGTGGCCCTGCTGCGCATCTACGCCCGGGCTGAGGACCGGGGCGATGCCTCCATCAATTCCAGCGGCCACTCCTTCCTCTCGGTGCGGAACGTCTCTGACCACGACATCGAGGTGGGCGGCCTGCGGATCGCGCCCGACACCGAGATGACCTTCAGCCCCCGCGGCAACCGCTGGGAGCACACCGGCATCTGGTACAATCTGGAGGGCTACTACAAGCGCTATCTGGCCGATTCCTACTACCAGAACATCTACGCTGTCCAGACCTCGCTGGATCAGGGCCAGCTGGATGTGGTCAACCGCAACCTTGCAAAGTCTGATCACTGGTCGGCCTACTTCAACTGCGCCGCCTTTACCGAGAGCATGTGGAACGCTGTCTGCGCCGACACCCTTTCCGCCGGGCAGCCCTACACCCCGGAGAACCTGCGGAACGACATTCTGGCCAAGTACGGCGATCTGGCCGCGTACAACCCTCAGATCCCCTACGACTACATCGTTTATTACGGCTCCAGCCTGACCCCCAGCAAAGAGTTTGCCTGATTTTTTGATTTGTTGGATACAACATCTTGATTTTCACGTCATTCCGCGCTATCATGGGTGTGTTTGAATCCACGCGCCAAGGGAGGACACCATGACAGACGCATCGACCACATCCAGACCGCTGTTCAACCGTCAACAGCTCATCTCACTTTTCCTGCCGCTGGTGGCAGAGCAGGCCCTCAGCATCTCCATCGGTCTGGCGGACACCCTGATGGTCTCCTCGGTGGGCGAAGCCGCCGTTTCGGGCGTGAGCCTGGTGGACTCCTTCAATGTGCTGATGATCCAGCTGCTCAGCGCACTGGCCACCGGCGGCGCGGTGGTCGCCAGCCAGTACATCGGCCACCGGGAGCCCAAATGGGCCAAGGCCAGCGCCGCACAGATCATGTTCATTATGATCTCGCTCAGCGTGGTCACCGCCGTCATCGTGGCGGTGGGGCGGCACGCCATCCTGCGGGGCATCTTCGGCTCCATTGACGCGGATGTGATGCGCTACGCTGAGACCTATTTCCTGCTCTCGGCCCTGAGCTATCCCTTTATTGGCGTGTACAACGCCGGTGCGGCTCTGTTCCGCGCCCAGGGCAACAGCAAGATCAGTATGCTTTCCAGCCTGGTGATGAACGTGGTGAACATTGGCGGCAACGCCATCCTGATCTACGGGTTCGGCATGGGCGTGATGGGTGCGGCCACCGCCAGCCTCGTGAGCCGGATGATCGCCTGTTTCACCGTGATGTTCCTGCTGCAGAAGCCGGATTGTGCGCTGCGCATCGACCACCTCACCGACCTGAAGCCTGACCTCGACCTCATCAAGCGCATCCTGAAAGTCGGCATTCCCGCCGGCATCGAGAACGGCATGTTCCAGATCGGCAAGCTGTCGGTCTCCAGCCTGACCAGCACGCTGGGCACCGCCGCCATTGCGGCAAACGCCGTGGCAGGCAACATCTCCAGCTTCCTGAACGTGCCCGCCTCCGCTGTGGGCATCGGCGCGCTGACCGTTGTGGGCCAGTGTCTGGGTGCCGGGGAAAAGGTGCAGGCCAAGCGCTATTCCCGCCTGCTGCTCCTGACTGCCTACGCCGGGGACTGGGTGATGAATCTTTCCGGCCTGTTCTTCCTGAACAAGCTGGCGCTCTCCTGGTTCAACCTCTCGCCGGATGCCTACGGCATGGCACTGGAGCTGATGGTCTGGTTCAACGCTGTATCGCTGATCCTGTGGCCCTCCAGCTTCACCCTGCCCAACATCCTGCGCGCCGCCGGAGATGCCGCCTTTACCATGACGGTCAGCGTCATCTCCATGTGGGTGTTCCGGGTGGCCTTCTGCTACCTGATGGTGCTCAAGTTCCACTGCGGCCTGCTGTTCATCTGGCTGGGCATGTTCCTGGATTGGGCCATGCGCTCGCTGTTCTTCTGTGTCCGCTTTGTCCGCGGCAGGTGGATGGAACAAAAGGTGATCTGAGTTTCCGTATATCCGGCCCTCTCCGCCATTACAGTTTTGGCGGGGAGGGCTTTTTTTGTGCAGGAAACCCGCATCCTGTCTCGTATCAATAGGCAGAAGCTTCTCTCCCCTGCATCCGCTTCCCCAAAGCATACCAAATTCCGCGCGGATGTGTTCACGATTTTGTCAGCTTTTTGTCTTGTTTTCTTCGTCTTTGCGCGGTATAATCATACGCTGCAAAGAACTTTAGGCGGGGCTGCGGCCCCCATTCCAGAAAAGGAAGTGTGTTCCATGCGCAACTGGTTTTCCCGCCATCCCGTTTCGTTCATGGCGTTTTATCTCCTGTTTTACCTTTCGGCGTTCCATTGGCTCGAAGTCCATATTGCCGTGCCCGATGTTCTGGTGCACTGCCATCTGGACGACCTGATCCCCTTTTGCAAATATGCCATCGTGCCCTACTTTGCGTGGTTTTTGTGGATCCCGTTCACCCTGTTCTACCTGCTGTGGAAAGCGCCCCGGGCCGACTTCTGGCGGCTCTGCCTGCCCCTGTTTGCAGGCATGACCATTGCGCTGGCCTGCTATGTCATCCTGCCCACCGGGCTGGACCTGCGGCCCTACCGGGTGTACGGCAGCGACCTCTTTGCTCAGGCCGTGCGGATGCTCTATGCCACCGACACGCCCCTCAATGTCTGCCCCTCCATCCATGTGTTCAACTCCGTCACCCTGATGATGGCCTACTATCGCAGCCGCATCTTTGAAGAGCCCGGCCGCCGCTGGATGCGGCCCGCCTCCGCCGTGCTCTGCGTTTCCATCATTGCGTCCACGGTCTTGCTCAAGCAGCACAGCTGCATTGATGTATTGCTGGGCATCCTGCTGGCCATGGTTCTGGATACGGCCATGACTGCACTGGAACGCAGTGACGCAAGAGCCTTGCAGCGGCTGTGAATCTGTACGGAAAAACACCCATGCCGGCGCTGGCATGGGTGTTTTGCATTTTGGGGCATTACGGAGCCGGGGCAGTGAACTCTTTCAGGTGCGCTGTATCCAGCTCTTCGGCATCTTTGGCCGCTGATGTATAGGAAATTTTCAGATATTTCAGGGCCGTATCGTTTGCCAGCAGTTTTTTGCAGGTTTCCGTATCAAACGTGATGTTGTTGGTCAGATCCAGCCAGATCAGCTGCGGCATCCGGGTCAGGGGAGTATAATCCATGTCCTTGTAGGCTTCCTGTGCACCCTGAGAGAGAGACATACTCAGATACTGCACACTGCTCTCCGCCAGCGGGGCAAAGCTGTCGATCTCCGGCCCTTGGCACAGCTGCAGAAAGCTCAGATTTTCCATCTGCTTCAGCGGTTCCAGCGAACCGATCCGGGTCACGTCCAGTCTCAGGACCCGCAAGTCAGCTCCGGCCAGCTGGGTCAGATCGACCTCACTGCCGGTGATCCACAGCATCTTCAGCGACTTCATCTGCGCCAGCGCCGAAAGGTCGGAGACATTGGAATCCGCCCGGATCCCGTCACTGCCATACTTCAGCTCTACCACGGAATCCAGCTTTGCAAAGGTCGGGAATGCGCTGCTTTCCACACTGGGCACACTCAAAAGCATCAGATTTTTGCATTCCTCCAGACCTGTCAGATCTGTAATGGGTGGGGCTCCCCTTCTATTATTGACCGACAATACCTGCAAGCTGTCAAAATGCCGCAGGTCTGCCAGAGAGGCCACCGGATCATACGTTCCCTCTACCCTGACCGCACAGGCTTCCAGCTGCTCATTGCTGCTGACGTTTCCCCCAATGTCCACCCCATCCGGTGCATCTTTGACGAGGAGATCTTTCACACCGGTTCCGGAATTTATCGTGACTCGCTGATAATCCCAGACATCGCTGTGATAGATATCCCCCTTCGGGCGGTCAAGCCATTTCCGGACGTGCTTTTCCATCACAGGGTCCTGCCACTCAATAACATAATCCTCCCCATGCTCGGCATGGCTGGCCGGAACCGCAAGTGTCGTCTGCTGAACAAAAACATCCTGCATTTCCGAACGGAAAGGCCCCGGTCTCAGATTCAAAGAGCTTGCACATGCGCTGAGCAAAAGCATTGCACAGATCAACAAACTCGACGCTTTTAACATTTTACGCATAACAGGCTCCTTTCTGTTTTAGTCTATTTACGTAACACTCTCGCTCTCATTATCATTCTTTTTACGAGATGTCTGATTGGGAACTTGAGACATCACTTCATTACTCGAATAGTCGCCATTTTCGCATACCACATATACCCATAAAGTTGTGTAATAATATGTGTATTCCGTCCATGTTCTTTCAATATTAAGTACGCCACCGCATTTCGGACACTCAGGAAAAAAAAGCGGCTGCACTCCTTCATCTTCTGGCTCAGCAGCAAATGCGCCAAGCGGCATCGCACACACAAGTGTCAATACCACCAATAGACCAGCTAACATCTTTTTCATTTTACTTCCTCCAATCTATACTGTGATTTTAACCATCTATATTCTACCATACACGATTTATTTTGTAAACAATAAACCACAACCTCTGCTCAAGCACAGCAAAGATTGTGGTTTTCTTTAAAACAGATTTTCCGGCAGGCAGACATCCTGCTTTGGCACCTTGTCCCAGGAAAAGTCTGCAATGAGGCTTTCCGGGGTGCGGGGGGCCGGTTCGGGCTGAAGGCCGTAGGCAAAGGCAAGCCTGCCCACGATCTCTTCCGCCGTATACTTTGCCCGCAGGTTTTCCAGGCTCTGGTCCCCGTCCCGTTTGGAAAGGCGGCGGCCATCCGGGGCCAGCAGGAGCGGACAATGGGCAAACTTTGGGGCGGGCAGGCCCAGCAGACGATAGAGATAGAGCTGCCGGGCGGTGGAAGAGAGCAGGTCCGCGCCCCGCACCACCTCCGTCACACCCATGCGGGCATCGTCCACCACCACAGCCAACTGGTAGGCAAACACGCCATCGGCACGGCGGAGGTAGAAATCCCCGCAGTCGTGGAGCAGGTTCTCGGTGTGGGGGCCCATACAGCCATCGGTGAAGGTGATGTCCTCATCGGGCACCATGAGACGATAGGCCGGGGCTTTCTTTTTGCGCTTTTCGGCGATCTGCTCCGCTGTCAGCCCCCGGCAGGTGCCGGGATAGATCACATTGCCGTCGGAAGTGTGGGGTGCGCTGGCGGCATGGAGCTGGGCACGGGAGCAGAAACAGGGGTAAACAAGGCCCTGTGCTTCCAGTTTGTTATAGCTCTCGGTGTAGATGGCGGCGCACTCGCTCTGGTAATAGGGGCCGTTGGGGCCGCCGTGGCTGCCGCCCTCATCCCAGACAAGGCCCAGCCATTCCAGATCCTCTTCCAGCGCGTCGGCATATTTGCGGGGGCAGCGCTCGGCATCCAGATCCTCAATGCGCAGAACGATGCGCCCGCCCTGACTTCTGGCGCTGAGCCAGGCCAGCAGGCTGCAGGCCAGATTGCCCAGATGCAGCCGCCCGCTGGGGCTGGGTGCAAAGCGCCCGGTCACAGCGCTCACAGGCCCAGCTTCCACTCGCCGTCCACAGGCTGGGAGATGGGCGTGTTATAGAACTCTGCTACAGCCTTTGCCATGTACTCGGCATCCTTGCAGCTGGCGGTCTCCATTGCGGAATGCATGGCCAGCTGTGCCAGACCGATATCCACCATGGGGATCAGGATCTGGTGGCCCAGCAGGTTGCCCAGCGTGGAGCCGCCGGGAACATCCGCGCGGTTTGCGGCCACCTGCACCGGCACACCGGCTTTTTTGCAGATCTCGGCAAAGGCAGCGCCGGTAAAGCCGCTGGTGGTGTAGGTCTGGCGGGCATTGTACTTCAGCAGCACACCGCCGCCCATGACCGCCACATTGGCGGGATCGCTCTTTTCGGGGTGGTTGGGGTGGGTGGCGTGGCCATTGTCGGCGCTCAACAGCAGGCTGTTGGTGCAGGCACGGATGCTCTGCTCCCGGGTGACCCCCAGTTTTTCCTCAATGCGGGCCAGCACATTGGCCATCAGGGTGCCCTGTGCGCCCTGCCGGCTGGAGGAGCCCACCTCTTCGTTGTCGAACATGACCCACATATCGCCCCGGCCTTCCTCCTCGCCGCGGCCCTGCAGGAAGCCCCACAGGGTGGTGTAGGCGCATTCCAGGTCATCGATGCGGCCGGACATGAAATATTCGCCCTTCAGGCCCACGCGCTCGGCCTTTTCACGGGTGCAGAGCACCAGGTCAGCATCCACGATGTCCTCAGCCTTGACCCCGGCTTCCTCAGCCAGAGCGTCCCGCAGGGTGGAGCCTGCCTCACCAAAGATGGGCTGCAGATCCACCTGAGGGTTGTACTTCATGCCATTGTTCAGGTCATGGCTGAAGTGGATGCAGAGGTTGGGGATGACAGCCAGCGCCCGGTCGGGGTGGACCAGCAGGCTCCGGATGCCGTTCTCCGTGCGGACCAGAATGCGGCCCGCCACGCTCAGGGGACGGTCCAGCCAGGTGGGCATGATCATGCCGCCGTAGCCCTCGGTCTCCGCCTTGGCAAAGACCGTGTCCTTGCCGCCATCCAGCTGCTTGATGCGCCAGGTGGGAGAATCGCCGTGGCTGGCGGTGACATGCCAGCCGGTCAGCTCACCCTTGGGCATCCGCCATGCCAGCACGGCAGAGCCGTTGCGGGTGGTGTAATATCTGCCGCCGAGCACCAGCTCCCAGGCTGCGCTCTCGGGGCAGTTCTGGTAGCCGTTCTCTTCCAGGAGCTTCACAGCCGCAGCCGTGGAGTGGAAGGCGCTGACACCGGCGTTCAGGAAATCGAAGAGACCTTCGACGGAAAAGGTGTTATTCTGCATTTTATGTTCTCCTTTATTTTCAGGTTATCCGCTGCTAAACCTCTCCGTCATTGCTTCGCAATGCCACTTGTCCGGGTTGCGGCTCCCAACATTCACTTCGTGCAAAGTATTGCACTTGTGCCTTGTTGGCCGCTGCCCCAACAACAACTCCCTTCATCCGCCACTGGCGGCGGTTGTTGTTGCCTAATAGGAGAGGCAGGGGTCTTTCTTGGCTCCCCTGTCAGGGGAGCTGTCGCCGCAGACGACTGAGAGGTTTCGCCACAATTATACCGTTTCTCTTATCAAAATGCAATCACACCGGAGCCATCTCGGCAAGCTGCTGTTCAAGCGCATGGCGGAGCTGGGCGGCGTGCAGGCCGCAGACCAGCTGGACCCGGGTGCCCTGCACCACAAGACCTTTATGGGGCAGGGAGAGCAGAGCCCCCATATCCAGCAGCGAGGCATCCCGCACCGTGAGCCGGAGGCGGGTGAAGCAGTTTCCCAGCTGGGCGATGTTCTCCGGCCCACCCAGCGCGGCGATGAACCGGCACACCTCCTGCGGGTCGGCGTACGGGGACTGGTCTGTGGAAGGGGCTGCTTCCCGGCCCGGGGTGGGCAGATCCTTTGCCTTGATGAGGATGCTGAACACGGCAAAGTAGGTCAGGATCTCCGCAAGGCCCAGCAGATAGAGCAGCGGCAGGTTCTGCAGCTGCTCCCCGGCGCTCAGGTTGAACACCAGCGACCCCAGCAGGTTGGAGGTAAAGGCCCGGACATGCAGGACATGAAGCAGCACCATAAAGCCGCCCGTAATGACCGCATGAGCCACCCAGAGCAGGGGCGAAACGAAGCAGAACAGAAAATCAATGGGTTCGGTGATGGAGGCCACCGAGGCCGTGACCGCCAGCGGGATCATAGCGGCGGCGGTACGGGCACGATTCTCTTTGCGGGCCGTGAAGATGAAGGCCGCCGCAATGCCCAGATAGCCAAAGGTCTTGGTGAAGCCGGTGTACATCCAGACGATGCCGTCTGAGAGGGGCAGGCCCATGGTGTACTCGGTCATATAGATGAGGTGATGCAGGCCGGTGGGGATGAGCAGCCGTTCCAGAAAGCCGTAAAGGAACACACCCGCGTTCCCTGAAGCCGCGATCCAGCCCGTGAGGGCGCTGACCGCCCGCTGCAGCGGCGGGCAGACGAAGCAGAACCCCAGCCCCAGTGCCACCGCCAGCGCCGACAGCCACAAAAACGACCACCGCAGACCTGAATAGAGCTGGGTGATCATGCCATAAAACTGCTTTTCGCAGGTGCGGTTGAAAAGCCACGCCGCCGCAAAGCCCAGCACGATGCCGCTTGCCACGCCGGTGTCCACCACCTGAATGCCCAGAATGGTGGTCTGGCCCGTGCCCGCAAGGCCGGTCATCCCGTTGGGCTGGGCAAGCAGTCCCAGCGCTTCCAGCGCGGTGTGGTTGGCTGTGAGGAACACAAGGTAAGCCATCAGCGCCAGCAGGGCGGCTTCCTGCTTTTCGGTTTTGGCGCGCACGGCAGCCACCCCCACGCAGAGAATGACGCTGAGGTTGTTGATGAGCACCATCATCCCGTTATAGAGCAGCTGACCCACCAGCTGCAGCGGAGCCCACTGCAGCACCGGCAGTGCCTGACACAGGGGCTTGCTGGTGAGCAGCGCCCCCAGCACCAGCAGCAGGCCCGCCGCCGAAAGATAAGACAGCGGCGACAGCAGCGACTGTGAAAAGCGTTCCAGCCGCCGCAGAAATTTCTGCATCCGTTTCTCCCCCTTTTTCCGGTTCTTCACTCATTTCTCCCAGTTTGACCATGGCCGGATTATACGCGCCAGCGCAAAAAATGTCAATCCCGCCCGACTGAGAAAAAAAGGACAAAAGTTTGTATAGTTTGCACAGCCGGGGTGAAAAATCGTCCTGCGCACGCCGATTGACAACAGCCCGGCAGAACAGTATACTAGAAATGTACCAGAGCAGTTTCTCCGGCAGATGGGCCGGAACACGATAAAAGGAGGCTTTCCTATGATTCGCAAGCGTATTCTTTCCCTGCTGGTCTGCGCCGCCCTGCTGTGCGGCGTGCTGGCAGGCTGCAGCACCTCTTCCGGCAGCACTGCCGCTTCCAGCTCTTCCGCTTCTGCAAGCGAGAGCATCCCCTCTTCCACTGTGACCGCCGACACTGGCAAGGTGGGCCCGCTGGACGCAGGCGAGAACTCCCTGTTCTCCCTCTCTGACCCGGACGATGCCTTTGCCCCCTGCCTCGGTTGGGGCCCCGGCGTGTCCGGCTGCTCGCTGAAATCCGTCATCGCGGCGGCTTCCCTGCTGAAATGGGCCGATGGCTGCAACATGAGCATCCAGCCGGTCAGCGACATCAAAGATGCCTATACCCAGTGGTTCGACAGCCTGAGCGCCGATGACCAGCAGAGCTTTGCCGATGCCTGGCCGCTCATTAAGGCCGATGCCGAGACCCTGCTGACCGACAAGGACAGCATGACCGGCCGCATTGAGGATGCCGGTCTGGATGCCAAAGATCTGCCCGGCTGTTCCGAGGAAAACTGGAAAGCCCTGGCCGATGTCATTGACGTACTGGTCCCGGCTTCCAGCGAGTATTGATCGTTCCGTCTGCCCCTGAATGCAAGAGACATAAAAACAAGCCCGACGTTGTCGGGCTTGTTTTTATGTTCAGATCTTTTTCAGAGTGTACTGGCGGGTGCCCATGCCGATCTTTTCGGCCTGCTCCAGCGTTGCCTTCCACTCGACATTGGGGTTGGAATCCTTGAAGTTGTCGTGGTGGCAGTTCCAGCCGGGCTTTGCAAGGTTCTGGCCCAGCTGACTGTTGGGCAGGGGCTGTGCGTTCAGGCAGGCATCGGCACAGGCCTGATCCAGCGCCACGGGGTCAAAGGAGGCAAACATGCCGATATCCGGCAGGATGGGGGCATCGTTCTCGCCGTGGCAGTCACAGTTGGGGCTGATATCCTGCACCAGGCTGATGTGGAAGCAGGGGCGGTCTGCACAGACGGCGGCGGCGTACTCTGCCATCTTGCGGTCCAGCTCCTCGTTGGCGCTGCTGTCGATGGAATAGATGGCATCGAAGTTGCAGGCACCGATGCAGCGGCCGCAGCCCTTGCACTTTTCGTAATCAATGACCGCTTTGTTGTTCTCGTTGTAGCGGATGGCATCGGAGCCGCACTCCTTGGCGCAGCGGTGGCAGCCGCGGCAGAGCTCCTCCTGCACGGCGGGCTTACCGGAGGAGTGCTGCTCCATCTTGCCCGCACGGGAACCGCAGCCCATGCCGATGTTCTTGATGGCCCCGCCGAAGCCGGTCGCTTCGTGGCCCTTGAAGTGGGTCAGGCTGATGAAGATGTCGGCATCCATAATGGCGCGGCCGATCTTGGCGGTCTTGCAGTATTCGCCGTTGGGCACGGGCACCTCAAGCTCATCGGTACCGCGCAGGCCATCGCCAATGATGATCTGGCAGCCGGTGGTCATGGGCCAGAAGCCGTTTTCCTGCGCGCAGCTCAGGTGCTCCAGCGCGTTCTTACGGCTGCCCGGGTACAGCGTATTGCAGTCGGTCAGGAAGGGCTGGCCCCCCTGCTCCTTGCACAGGTCTGCCACTACCTTGGCGTAGTTCGGGCGCAGGAAAGCCAGGTTGCCCAGCTCGCCAAAGTGCATCTTGATGGCCACGAACTTGCCGTCCATATCAATGCTCTTGATGCCCGCCGCAATGCACAGGCGGCGCAGCTTTTCGGTCAGGCTGGTGCCCACAGGACACCGGAAGTCGGTGTAATATACAGTCGATGCTTCCATAGGGATCTCCTCCGTTTTTGACAATTTCAGGCGCGGCACTTTCCCGCCGCCGGGTTCTCTCTTTATGGCTCCAGTATAGCACAAGGCCGGGGCCGGTGCAATTGCCCCAGGGCGCAAAAAAGCCGCCCGGACGGGCGGCTGGGGGGTTCGGGGGCGATTTACGCAATGGCGGTGATGGCGGCCACGGCCAGGACGATCAGGCCCAGCACGATGCGGTAAAGACCGAAGAACTTGAAGTTATGGCGCTTGACGTAATCCATCAGGAAGCGGATGGCGGCAAGGCTGACCACAAAGGCGACCACGCAGCCCACAACGAGGACAGCGATCTCGGTGCCGGTCATCGCAGCGCCGGAGAGGACGAACTTGACCACCTTGAGCAGGGACGCGCCCGCCATAACGGGGATGGCGAGGAAGAAGGTGAACTCGGCCACGCAGGCACGGGACAGACCCAGCAGCAGGCCGCCCACAATGGTGGCACCGGAGCGGGAGGTGCCGGGGATGATGGCCAGCATCTGCCACACGCCAACGATGAAGGCTTCGCGGTAGGTGATCTGTTCCAGTCGGGTGACATGCGGGGCGGTGCGGCGGTTCTCCACAAGGATGAAGAGGACACCGTACAGGATCAGCATGGCGGCGACCGTGATGTAATTGTAGAAGCGGTTCTCAAACCAGTCGTCCAGCGGGCTGATGATGAGCACCGGAATGGTGGCGGCCACCACCTTGAACCAGAGCTGCCAGACAGCAGGCTTGGAGCAGACGCGGCCATGGCGCAGGCCGAAGGGCCAGAGCTTATTCCAGAACAGCACCACCACGGCCAGAATGGCACCCAGCTGGATGACCACGCGGAACATGGACATGAATTCCTCGCTGGCGTTGAACTTGACCACCTGCTCCACCAGGATCATGTGGCCGGTGGACGAGATGGGCAGCCACTCGGTGATGCCCTCCACAATGCCCATCAGGATGGCTTTCAGTATTTCAAGAAACATGGGTTCTCCTCCCTGCAAAGCGGCACAGGCGCTCTGCACACATTCAGATTGGGTTCGCTCTTCAGTATATCATATTCTGAGAGCCTGCGCACGAAAAATCACAAATTTTATACAGGAGCACTGTCTGCTTTTTCTGTATTTATCTGCCGCCGGAAATATGCTATACTGGACACAACGTTTTTCCCTGTGTTTCCTTCTGACGCGGAATGCCGGGCCAGATAACAACAGATTTTGAACAATGAGGTGACATCCATGAATATTCTGGTGATCGGCTGCGACCAGGTGGGCGCGGCACTGGTGCGGGATCTGGAACGCATCGGCCATGATATTTCCCTGGTCGAAAAGGACCCTGAGCAGCTCAAGCGGCTGGACAGCTTTGATGATTATTCCTTTGGCGGCACGGCCCTTGTGGGCGACCCCACCGACCCCGACATCCTCAAGCAGGGCGGCGTGGAGAACTGCGACGCTGTGGCCGCCGTGAGCGAGGATGACTCCGTGAACCTGATGGCCGCACAGATCGCCAAGAACATCTTCCGGCGCGAAAAGGTCATCTGCCGCGTCTCCGACCCGCATTTGCAGGTGCTCTACCACAAGACCTACGAGCTGGACACGATCTGCCCCACCATCCTGACAGAACAGGCAGTGTTCCGTTCGCTGGCGAAATAATGGAAACTGGCTCACCCTCTCAGTCAAAGCCTGACGGCTTTGCCAGCTCCCCCAAAGGGGGAGCCAAGAGCTGGTTCAGGCAAAGTTTCTATATACTTTAAGTATTATGAGGTTTTTATATGAAAGTTTGTATTGCAGGCGGCGGGCGTGTTGGGCGGTATCTGGCCCAGAGCCTGCTGACGAACCACCATTCGGTGGTCATCATTGAACCCATCGAGGCCCAGTGCCGGATGCTGGCAGATTCGCTGGACATCCCCGTGATCTGCGGCGATTCCATCAGCGTGGACACCCTGCGCACCGCCGATGTTGGCAGCTGCAACGCCTTTGTGGCCGTGACCGGCTCGGACGAGGACAACCTCGTGGCCTGCCAGATCGCCAAGCGGGAGTTCGGCGTGGACCGCACCGTGGCCCGGGCCTCCAACCCCAAGAACCGGGAGCTGCTGCACACCTTAGGCGTGGACACCGTGGTCTGCGGCACCGACAACCTGAGCCACATTCTGGAACGGGAGATCGAGACGGATACCATCCGCCAGCTGCTCAGCCTGGGCGGCGGCACGGCCAGCCTGAACGAGATCCTGCTGCCCGAGAACTTCAAGTTTGCGGGCAAAGCCATCATGGATGTGCCCATTCCCGGCGATGCCATTCTGGTCAGCATCACCCGCGACACCGAGTTCATCATCCCCCACGGCAACACCGTTCTGCTGCCCTGGGACCGCATCCTGGTGCTGACGCAGGACGATACCCTGCACCTGCTGACCGATGCCTGGGAGCTGAACAGCAAGTGACGGAGCGGGAGCTGCGCCGCACGGCGCTCATCATCCCGCCCCGGGGCCGGGCTGTGCTCTGCTGCTGGGCCGCCATCCCGGGCCTGTTGGCGGCTCCCTTTGTGTTCTGGCAGAGCCTGCCCGCCGGGGTGGTGTTCTGCCTGCTCTGGGCCGCACTGGTGGCGGTGGTGTACCAGCGCGCCTGCAGCTATGCCGCCGCGCTGGGCGCGGAGACCCTGACGGTGTACTCCGGCATCGTCTTCCCGCTGCGGCGGGCGATCCGACGCAGGGCTGTAACAGGGCTGTTCCGGCTGCGCACGCCGCTGCTCCGGCTGGCAGGGGTATCGGTGGTCGTCATCACGGCACCGGGCACGCGGCTTATTTTACCGGCGGTCCCGGCAGAGCAGGCCGCTGCCCTCACCCATGCCCTTGCGGAGGAGATCCGATGAACGAACGCCGCCTGCACCCCTTTACCGTCCTGCGGTTTCTGCACAAGACGCTGGTGGTCTATCTGCTGCCGCTGGTTCAGGTGCTGTTTGAGCGGAACTGGACAGCCCTGCACACGGCTCTGCGGCAGGATGCGCTGCTGTTCCTTCTGCTCTGCGCAGTGAGCTGGGGCATCCTGCGTGTGAGCAGTTGGAGCCTGGACGACACCGGAGCCTTTCATCTGCACTGGCGGCTGGGCATCCGGCTGGATCGTGCCCTGCGGGGCGAGATGCTGGCGGCATTGACCATCGACCGGCCCCTGCTCTACCGGATGGCCGGGGCAAGCCGCCTGACCCTTTACCCGGTGGGCGCGGCGCAAAAGCACACCCTTTCGGTCTGCCTGCCCAAAGCCGATGCCGAGGCGGTGGCAGACCAGCTGATGCCTCTGGTAAAGCCGGCCCTGCACCGGCCCGCCGGAGGGGAGCGGGCGGCGCTGGGTCTTCTGGGGGCCAACGGCCTCTCCACGCTGGCCCTGTTTGTGCTGGCCGTGCGCCAGACCCGGGATGTTCCGGACTGGAACCCTGCCGTTTTTGCCCAGATCCAGGTGAGCTTTCTGGCCCGATTCGCGGCGCGGTGGCTCCCTGCAGGCGCGGCATGGCTGCTGGCGGCTGCAGGCTTTCTGCTGGGGGCCAGCCTGATGCGCAGCTTTGCCCAGACCGTGCACTACACTGTCTGGCACACAGCCGACCAGATCGGCAGCCGGGGCGGCTGGCTGGAACACTTCGAGTGCCGGGTGCGAACAAGCGAGATCAGCTTTGCAGATGTCCGCATCTCCCCCGCCGCACGGCTGATGAAACGCTGGCCGGTCTTTGTAACGGCGGGCGGCTGCTCCCCCGAGCTGCCGCTGTTCGTCTGCCGCAGCGGCGAGGAAGCATTGTTCCGGGAGCTGCTGCCGGAGTTCCGGATGCCGCCTGACCTGCTGGCCCGCACCCAGCAGCGCAGTCTCATCTTTTTTGCACCGGCAGGCATTCCCTTTGCCCTCTGCCTGCTGCTGACGCTGGTCTCGGCCACAGTGCTGCCCCAGCTGACCGTGACCCTGCTCATCCCCACGTTCTTCTTTGGGGCGCTGCTGGCCGGGGCTGCGGCAGGCTATCGGCGGGAGGGCCTCTGGCTGCGGGAGGGCCGCATGACCCTGCGGCGGCAGCAGGGGCTCTACCTGCACTGCATCTGTGTGTTGCACCCGGATGTCTGCCTGACCGCAGCACAAAGCCCCTGGGCTGCCAGTGTGGGCCGCGCCAACCTGACCCTGACCTTTCCCGGCTGGGCAAAACTCAAGGTGAGGAGCGTGCCGCTGCGGGATGCGGAGAAATTTTTCAGATTTATGGAAACGAATTAAACCTCTCAGCCGCCGATCGGCGACAGCTCCCCCAATAAGGGGAGCCCTTGGCATAAAGATAACGTTATTGTTTTTAGGGGAAGTAAAATTGTTATGATTCATACGGTATTATTTGATTTGGACGGCACTTTGCTGAACACCATCGACGACCTGGCTGATGCAGGCAACTGGGTGTGTGCACAGCATGGGTGGCCGGAGTTTACGGTGGAGCAGTTCAAGCACATGGTGGGCAACGGCATCCCGAAGCTCGTGGAGCGGTTTTCGCCCGCCGATGCCCGCACACCGGAGCAGCTGGCCGCTACGCTGGCGGAGTTTACCGCCCGGTACGATGCCCACAAGGAGGACAAGACCGCGCCTTACCCGGGCATTGCTGCCCTCATTGACGCGCTGAACACCGCGGGCGTGCAGTGCGCGGTGTTCTCCAACAAGGCTGACCCGCTGTGCGGCAAGATCATCGAGCATTATTTCGGGGCAGGTCGGTTTGTTCTGGTGCGGGGCAGCCGCCCGGGCGTGCCCACCAAGCCCGACCCCACCGGTGTTTACAGCCTGATGCAGGACCTGCACGCAGACCCTGCCAGCACCCTGTTTGTGGGCGACAGCGATGTAGATATCCTGACCGGGCACAATGCCGGTCTGCCTGCCATGGGGGCGCTGTGGGGCTTCCGGGGCCGCGCAGAGCTGACTGCCGCCGGAGCCGATGCGCTGGCCGGCGTGCCTGAGGATATTTTAGAATACGTTAGAACACATTAAAGGAACGACCCTCTCCGGCGCTGTGAAGCACGGACGGAGAGGGTCGATTTTTATTTGCAGACTGTTCACAGGATGTTTCTTGCATAAACTCCCCTGTTTTCCTATAATATAGTTCCCATTTGATACAATTGAGAAACGGAGGACTTGCCCATGGCAGCTGAAAAGAAAACTTCCCCCAACGTAGAGAGCCGCCTGCGCCACAACATCCTGAAAATGCCCCAGGAGGTGTATGCCGCCAGCGGCATCGTTATCAACGGGCGGCGGCTGAAAAGCTTTGTATTCACCACCGACCTTGCCATCATCCGCAACTGCGACGCGGACGCGGTGTTCGCGGTCTATCCTTTCACGCCCCAGCAGGCCATCAGCGATGCCATCATCAAGGCATCCTACATCCCGGTATTCTGCGGTGTGGGCGGCGGCACCACCCACGGCGTGCGCACCCTGAACCTTGCCCGCGATGTGGAGAGCCAGGGTGCCATGGGCGTGGTGCTCAATTCCCCCATCTCTGACCTGAACCTGCTGGCGGTCTCGCGGGTGGTGGACATCCCAGTCATCATCACAGTGACAAAAGAGGACACCAACATCCGGAGCCGCATTGATTCCGGGGCATCCATCCTGAATGTGGCCTGCAGCACCGACACGCCCCGGGTGGTGGCAAAGATCCGGGAGCAGTTCCCGGATGTGCCCATCATCGCCAGCGGCGGCAAGACCGGCGAGAGCATTTCCGCCACCATTGCGGCGGGTGCCAACGCCATCACCTACACGCCGCCCTCTCCGGCTGTGCTGTTCAAAGAAATGATGGAGAAATACCGGGAATGATTTACGCAAGACGCTGTAACTTTTTTCTGTTACAGCGTCCTTTTTATGCCATGGAAGGAGATATTTCAGAAATTTTTGAATTTTTGCGAAATAATTGTTGACAAATCGCGGTCGATTGGATATAATAATAAAGCACTGTTCAAGTGCACAAAATAAATATGGCGGTATAGCTCAGTTGGCTAGAGCATTCGGTTCATACCCGAAGTGTCACCGGTTCAAATCCAGTTACCGCTACCACGTTACAGAGTTTCGCTAAGATAAGGGGGACGGTCGTCCGCAATAGTGGATGATGAAAGTCGGGGGTTTTAGCGAAGCTCTGTATTTCTAAGGCCCGTTGGTCAAGCGGTTAAGACACGGCCCTTTCACGGCTGTAACATGGGTTCGATTCCCGTACGGGTCATAAAAAAGCTCCTCAATCTTAGGATTGAGGAGCTTTTTTATGCAACCCGAACGAGGAATCGAAGGAACACGGCCGCCCGCAGGCGGCAAAAAAGAGCCCGGTGGGCTCTTTTTTAGTGTTCGGGTCCCAATCTTCAGGAATGTCTACCGTGGTTGCTGCCGCTTTGTTTGACCCGAACGGGAATCAGAGCAAAAATTCCCCCGCCTGCACCATCCGGCAGGCGGGGGTTCGTTATGCAAGGAAGCAGATGATGTCGTTTTACGGTCTCTGGCCCATGCCGCCTTCCAGCGTCAGGGTCTCGCCGGACATATACTTGAAGTCCGGCATGGCCAGCTGGACGCAGACACGGCCGATCTCCGTCTCAGCGTTGCCGTAGTGGCCCATGGGGGGCATCTTGACGTTGGCCTTGAAAGCGTCGGGGTAGGCGTCCCTGAACTGCTCGAGCTTGGCCGTCCATGCCAGCGGGCAGACCACGTTGACGTTGATGCCGTCCTTGCCCCACTCGGTGGCGGCGACGCGGGACATACCGCGGATACCCTCCTTGGCGGCAGCATAGGCCGACTGGCCAAAGTTGCCGAAGAGGCCGGCACCGGAAGCGAAGTTGATGACGCTGCCGTGAGACTCAGCCAGATAGGGGTAGCAGGCTTTCATGTAGTAGAAAGCGGCGTAGAGGCCGGAGTAGATGGCCAAATCGAACTGCTCGGTGGTGTGCTCGGCCAGCGGCACGCCGGAGGCCGAAGCCTGTGCATTGTTGATGAGCACCTGAATGCCGCCGAAGGTATCGACGGCCTGCTTGACCACATTTGCCACGGTGGCCTCGTTGTCGCCGCCCGCGCAGACATCGGCCTGCACGGTCAGCACCTTGATGCCGTAGAGGCTTTCCAGCTCCTGCTTGGCTGCTTCCAACTTCTTGACATTGCGGCCTGTGATGACGAGGTTCGCGCCCTCCTTGGCGTATGCGGTGGCGATGCCGTAGCCGATGGAGCCGCAGCTCCCATCCTTCAGAACAGCGCGCCCTGCGCCGGTAATGATGGCGGTTTTACCAGTTAAAAAGCCCATAAGTTGCAACCTCCTGTTTCGATGTCCCTCGGTGTTCTGCCGGGGGTCGTTCTATAGCTCGAGTATAGCAGAAAAGCGGAAAATTGTAAAATAGTGCTTTTGAATCATTTTTTCTTTGCTTGAGGAATGGCTCAGCCGCTCACTCGCGGTATTTCTTCATCATTTCCTTTTGCAAAAACTACGGCCCTGCCAGGATGTATTTCTGCGTCCCGGCAGGGCCGTGCTTTTGTTTTTCAGTGCTGGTGGAGATACGTCAGAATATCTTCCGGCTTTGCGGCTAGAGCATCGGCCCCGGCGGCGGTCAGCTCTGCTTCGCCCCGGAAGCCCCAGAGAACGCCCAGAGCGGGCAGACCGGCATTGTGTCCCGTAAGGATGTCTACGTCGCTGTCGCCCACGAAAAGGGTGCTCTGCGGGTCTGCGCCGAGGTCGGCCATCAGAGAGTAGACGCCAGCCGGGTCGGGTTTGGTGGGAACACCGGGGCGGCTGCCCCGCACCAGCGAAAAGCTGTCCGGGCCGAAGTAGTGCTCGATGATCTTTCCACAAAAAGCGTCCGCTTTGTTGGAAAAAACGGCGGTCTGGAAGCCCTCGGCCTTCAACGCGGCCAGAAGTTCCAGGATGCCGGGATAGGGGGCCGTTTTGTCTTCCTTGTGGGCGTCATACCGGGCCGAGAACTCGGCCAGCGTGGCGGCAAGCTGTTCGGGCGTCCGGGCGTTTTCCGGGGAAAAACGCTCCACCAGCTTCGGGATGCCGTTGCCCACGAAGTGCTTGTAGGTCTCTACTGGAAAGGTCGGCCAGCCGTGCTGGGTGCAGACCCAGTTGGCTGCGTCGGCCAGGTCGTCGATGGTGTTCAGTAAGGTGCCGTCCAAATCGAAGAGAATGGTTTTTATCATGAGAATCAGACTTCCTTTTGTTTTATATTTCCTGCTCCAAAGCGTTGAGACAGGGCGCAGCGTCCCGCACGGGGATGCTGCGCACCTTGAGCCGCACCTGCCCGGGCAGAGCCAGCGTCAGCGTCATGCGCTGGTAACGTGCCGCCCAGGGCGATTGGAAGGTGCGCAGGCAGACATCTGGGTGGAACACACAGATGCAGTGGAGATAAACACCCTTCTGCCGCCGCAGGGTGAACCGGCCCTCCCGGAGCCAGATGCCCTCTTTCAGCCAGCCCATCAGCCCGCCCGCCAGAAAGACGGCAAATACCGCTGTCGGGATGAGCAATGTCCCCGTGAGGGCAGGCAGAACGCTGCGGGAGACCAGCACCAGCAGCAGGCACAGCCCGAACGGGATGCCGGCAGACGCAAAGAAGACGGCGCTGCGGTGGGTGAGGTCGTGCCGGGTGTCGGGCGGCATCCGGAACTCGGGCAGCAGCTCCCGGAACAGCTCTTCCTGCCCGGAGCGGTAGACGAAAAGCGGCAGTTCCGGGCGGCAGCTGCCTGCCACCACGAACACCGGCCAGCGCTTCATGAGCCGGGCGATGGGGGAGACGCGGACGTCCGCGTAGCTGATCTCACTGCTCCGCACCCGGAACTCGAACCGGGACAGCCAGCCGCCCCGGCTGCCCAGCTGGTCGGCAGTGTGCCAGACCGTATAATGGACGCTCTGGACAAAACTGCGGGCCAGACTGATGCCGAAGAGCGCCCCGGTCAGCACCAGCATCCACGCCGCACCGGCGGGCAGCCAGTGGGCCGCGAACCGGACGAGGAGGTTCAGCCGGGAGAGGGCCACGGCCTCGGCGGTGAGGGGAAATGGTCGGCTCTGCCGGATGGCCAGATAGGTCAGCGCCAGCGTAGACAGGCCGTTGGCACCCAAAACCACCAGCGCGGCCCGCTCGCCCCCGGCAGGGCGGTGGCAGACCGGGTCCCGGACAGGCATCAGGCGGTCGGCAAGCTCCTGCGCGTCTTCTTTGTGCAAATAAAGGGTGACAGCTCGCTTGGCAGGCTGGCCCACCGGGTAGAGCACCACCCGGCTGGCCCCGAGCAGCCGAAAGAAGAGCGGCCGCTCAATGGTCAGCGCGGCCAGGGTTTCGCCCCGGATGATGCGCTCCCGCTTGGAGATGAACGCCCACCGCAGCCGGAGCACACCGGTCTCATCCAGCGCCCAGCTGCTGGCTTCCAGCAGGATGGAGCTGGCCCCGCAGAGGAAGAGCAGAAGCGCGGCGTCCTGCCGCAGAGCTGTGAGCAGAGCGTTCAGGCTGAATTCCAGCAGGGCGTTCGCCAGCGGCAGCAGGCAGACGACGACCGCCTTGCGCAGGAAGCGGAGGGCGGCGAGGGGATGGTAATGCCGTTGTCGGGTCATGGTGCATCCTCCGCCAGAATGTGAGCCAGAAGCCCGGCCTGCTGGGCCGGGATGGCGGGCAGAAAGAGCTTCGCGCCCGGGGCTGCCACGATGAGCAGCGAGACGCCGCCCAGCCGCAGCAGGGGCGTCCGGAGCAGCCGGACGCTGGTAACGGCCCGGCGGGGAAGCACCTGCCGCACCGGCAGCGCAACGCCGGAGTAGACTGTTATGGTCCGTTCCCCCAGCACGGCGGCGAAGCTGCAGGCCCGCACCCAGAGGCAGTAGACCAGAAAGCCCCAGAGCAGGCAGAAACCCGCTCCGGCGGCGACGCTCTGCCAGAACACGAAGGGCGCAGCGAACAGCCCCGGCACCGCCGCCCAGACGCAGAGGACGGCCCGGCCAGTGGGCGGGATGATGACGGCGGTGCGCCGCAGCTCCTGCTCCGTCACTTATCGCTGAGGCCCCAGGCCTCGGTCAGCTCGTGCAGGCTGTCGTCACGGGTCAGGCAGAGGATGTGGTCCCAGGGCAGCAGGATCGTGCTGCCGTGGGGGATGATGAACTCGGTGTCGCGGGTGATGCTGATCAGGATGGTGTCGCCCGGGATGGGGATGTCCATGATGGCCTTGCCCGCGTAGAGAAAATTCTCGGGCAGCAAGATCTCGTTCAGGCTGGCCGTGCCGCCGCCCAGAGAGAGGAGCTGGCGGATGGTATCCGTCTCGATCTCCCGCTCGAGGATGTGGCTCAGGTTGTCGGTGCCGCAGACCACGGTGTCCACGCCGAGGGTGTGGAGCAGTTCGCGGTTCTTGGGGTTGGAGGCCCGGGCCACGGTGCGGTCTACGCCGAACTCCCGCTTGGCGATCTGGCAGGCCACGAGGTTGTCTTCGTCAGAGCCGGTCACAGCCACAAAGGCGTCGCAGCTGGCGACGTCGGCGGTGCGCAGAGTGTCCACGCTGATGGAGTCGCCGCAGATGACCGGGATGTCCAGCATATCGGCCAGCATCCGGCACTGGCTCTCCACTGGCTCGATGATGACGATCTCGTGGCGGTTGGCCAGCAGGCTCTGGGCCAGATACCGGCCCACCCGCCCGCCGCCGGCAATACAAACTTTCATAATACTACCTCATTATACGAATGGTATCGGTTATTTGGCGAGAGAACGGAACACAGCCTGCTCGGTGAGGACGGTGGGGCAGATGGTGTCCAGTTCGTAGGCCTTGTGGTAGAGCACCTGCAGGTGGGGGTCGGAGACGCGGCAGATGACCTTTTCGCGCTGAAAGAGGCTCTTGGCGATCTGCGCGGCCATCAGGTTGAGGGAGTCGTCCTCGCTGACGGCGGCCACGGCATCGCAGTTCTCGATGCCGCCCTGACGCAGTACGTCGGGGTCGGTGGGGTCGCCCACAAGGGCGTTGCCGCTGAAGGTGTAGTCGTCGAAGGCGTCCAGACGCTTGAGCTGTTCGGAGTCCTTTTCAATGATGGAGATGTCGTGGCCGATGCGCTCCAGGTCCCGCACCAGCGATGCGCCCACCTGGTCGCAGCCGATTACAAGAATGTTCATGAAATTACCTCGCTAAAAAATAAAAGATAAAACATATAAGTTGGCTTTCGCGCCTGTGCGCGGGGCAAAACGCTTTTGCATTAAGGCTAATGTTCTCTTTTGATGTCAAAAGAGAACCAGAAAACCACCAGCGATTGAGAGGCTCGGTGGTGGCGAAGCCATGAAAGCCCCAGTGGGGCTTTCAAGCCGACAGTCCGGTTTGCGAAGCAAATGCCGCGTGTTTAG
>ENA-OQJL01000405-OQJL01000405.1-human-gut-metagenome-genome-assembly--contig:-NODE-405-length-33434-cov-25.133975_pt1 | contig 33434 bp, 25 predicted proteins | sample MGYA00242604_ERZ504770 | MGnify/ENA primary metagenome ERZ504770 (study PRJEB26092, sample SAMD00036359) | human gut metagenome | host: Homo sapiens | study: EMG produced TPA metagenomics assembly of...
GGTATGGGCAAGCGCACCAATACCATCCTGCAGTCCGCTTTCTTCAAGCTGGCTGACGTTATGCCCATCGAGGACGCTGTCAACTTCATGAAGCAGGCAGCTCAGAAGAGCTACGGCAAGAAGGGCCAGGACGTTGTTGAGATGAACTGGAAGGCCATCGATGCTGGTGTTGACGCGATCCACAAGGTCGACGTTCCCGCTTCCTGGTCCAACCCCGAGGCTGATCCCGCTCCCAAGGCTCTCACCGGCCGTCCGGAGCTGGTCAAGCAGATCCGTGATGTCATGGAGCCCATCGCTCGTATGGACGGCGACAGCCTGCCCGTTTCCGCTTTCGTTGCAAATGCAAACGGCGAGTGGGAGCAGGGCGCATCCGCATACGAGAAGCGCGGCACCGCTGTGAACGTTCCCGAGTGGGATGCTTCCAAGTGCGTCGGCTGCAACCAGTGTGCATTCGTCTGCTCTCATGCTACCATCCGTCCCTTCCAGCTGACCGCTGACGAGCTGGCAGCTGCTCCTGCTCAGACCAAGAGCCGTGACAACCGCCCCGCAAATGAGTACAAGTTTGTGATGGCTGTTTCTCCTCTGGACTGCATGGGCTGCGGCGAGTGCGTCACCGTCTGCCCCACCAAGGCAATTGCTATGGTTCCTCAGGAGAGCCAGGCCGATCAGCAGGCAGTCTTCGACTACTGCGTCGCCAACATCTCCAAGAAGCCCAGCAAGTTTGCTGATGACACCGTCATTGGTTCTCAGTTCAACCAGCCCCTGCTGGAGTTCTCTGGCTCCTGCGCAGGCTGTGCCGAGACCTCTTACGCTCGCCTGATCACTCAGCTGTTCGGCGAGAAGATGTACATCTCCAACGCTACCGGCTGCTCCTCTATCTGGGGCGGTACCGCTTCCATCTCTCCCTACACCGTCAACAAGGACAGCGGCCATGGTCCTGCATGGTGCAACTCCCTGTTCGAGGATAACGCTGAGCATGGTCTGGGCCTGTACCTCGGCCAGAAGACCGTTCGTGAGAACCTGATCAAGCGCATTGCTGAGGTTGCTGGTTCTGACAAGGCTTCCGCTGAGCTGAAGGCTGCCTTCGACAAGTTCATGGAGACCAAGAACAACACCAAGGCAAACGACGAACCCGCCAAGGCTCTGATCGCTGAGCTGGAGAAGGCTGCTGCCGCTGGCTGCACCGAGTCCGCTGAGATCCTGAAGAGCAAGGAGTTCATCGCCAAGAAGTCCGTCTGGATCTTCGGTGGTGACGGCTGGGCATACGACATCGGCTTCGGCGGCCTGGATCACGTCCTGGCTTCCGGCGAGGATGTCAACGTCATGGTCTTCGATACTGAGATGTACTCCAACACCGGTGGACAGGCATCCAAGGCTTCCAACATTGGTGAGGTCTGCCAGTTCGCTGCTGCTGGTAAGGAGATCAGCAAGAAGAGCCTGTCCGAGATCGCAATGACCTACGGTTACATCTATGTTGCTCAGATCGCTCTGGGCGCTAACATGAACCAGGCTGTCAAGGCAATCGCTGAGGCTGAGGCTTATCCCGGCCCCTCTCTGATCATCGGCTACGCTCCCTGCGAGCTGCACGGTGTGAAGGGCGGCATGACCAACTGCCAGAACGAGATGAAGAAGGCAGTTGAGGCTGGTTACTGGAACCTGTTCACCTTCAACCCCGCCAACAAGGCTCAGGGCAAGAACCCCTTCACCCTGACCTCCAAGGCTGTGGATGCCGAGAAGTATCAGGCACTGCTGGCAAACGAGACCCGTTACAGCCGCCTGACCCGTGCATTCCCCGAGCGTGCAAAGGCTCTGTTCGCACGCAACGAGCAGGTTGCAAACGATCGTTACGAGCACCTGACCCGTCTGGTCGAGCTGTACAAGTAATCCTGTTTTCTGAACAATGGCTGGCAATGGCCGCAGCGGCACCCTAGTCCGCAAGGCGGCTGCTCCGCACTGGCGATTACTGCGCAACGCAGCAGTGCGAAACTGCGGCCCCGCCGCCCTGAACAGAGCATGATGAACGTGCAAACGAGCATTTGCGCAAACTTCTGATTTCATTCCCTCGCCCGCCATGGCCCGCGAACCGCGCCGGGCAGGGTGTTTGAAATACCAAAGCGCCCGCGAGGGTCCTTGAAAGCACACCCCGCGTGTGTCAGGAGCATAAGGTCTGGCAACAGATACCTTGCTCCGCCTGCTGCATAAGACCTGCCCTGCAGGGATCTTGCCGCAGTCAAAAACGAATCCGTTTTTAGCGCCCCGCTCACTTTATAGTGAACGGGGCGTATTTTTGTGTAAGGAAACAGAAACCGCTGTACGGAATGTTCCATACAGCGGTTCTCTCATCCATATACTATTTTGCGGGAGCAGGAACGAATTCAATTTTGACCTGCATTCCCATACCGGCGGCAAGGCGTTGCAGCGTCCGCAGAGAAGGATTTGCGTTGCCGTTTTCCAGCTTGCTGATATCTGCCTGAGCAATGCCGGTACGCTCCGAGAGCTCCTTCTGGGTCAGGCCGCTTACCTTCCGGGCATCGATTATTGCCTGTACCAGCGAAAGCTCTGGTTGAAGTGCCTCCCACTCCGCTTTGAATTCAGGGTCTTCCAGTTGTTTGTTGAGAAAATTCCGAAAATCACTCACGATATCTTCTCCTTTCGTTCAAGATAGTCTGCACGATATTTTTTGGCCAGGGCAATTTCCTCTGGTGGCGTTTTTTGCGTTTTCTTGATAAAGCCGTTGGTCAGAACAATGCGCTTTCCAATGTAAAAGAAATACAGAACACGTGTGATATTGCTGCTCTGCTTAGCACGGATCTCAAAAATTCCGTCCCCAATAAACTTGGAGTAGGGCTCCCGCAGCTGTGGTCCGTTGGCTTCCAGCAGTGCGACAGCACCCAATACCTTTGCACGCATTTTGGTGTCAAGGGATTCCAGAAAATCATCTACCGGACAGTCGCCATTCTCCTTATGATAGAAGTCTACATCGTAACATTCCAAGCGGCAGCCCTCCTCTATGGGATATATCCTATTTTTATAATATATGATATATCCCATTTTGTCAAGGGTGCGATAAAAATATCTTCTCGCTATTTTACAATTTCTTCATAGGATTTTCATGCAAACCCGTGCTTTTGGTGCTATACTACTGACATAAGGAACCGGGGCCGCAACCGATTCCTTGTACATGATTCCTCCTCACACCAAGGCAATATCCAAACAGAAAGCCCCTTTCAGTGGTCCGCAAGCACTGGAAGGGGCTTTCTGCGTGTTTTGGTGGAAATTCCCGCCTGATTCGGTGCATTTAGGGTTGACCGGCCTTTTGGGCGGCGCTATAATAAAAAGTGGAAAAGATCTTTAGGAGGTGAACGCAGGACAATGGACCCGGATCATAGTCGAAGATGCGGTTTTGGTGCGATAGGACGGGACATGGAGCAGGCTGCGTTCGCCTTTTTTGCCCGGTAAGAGGTGCTGTTCGGGCACTTCTCAGCGGGGAGAAAGGGCGCGGCTTTGTGCGCGTGGAAGCCCTGGCAAGGGGTGGATGCGGGCCGTTGGCGGCGCTTTTTGTTTTGCCCTGTACCAACCGCCGGAATACGGTAGGAGGTACGCAAAATGGAAATGGAAGAAAAGAAAAACGAACTGACCGAGGCCGCCCTGCCTGTGCAGGAGCTGCCCGCTGATATCCCGGACGAGGTGCGCCAGAAGCTGGTCAGAGATCTGAACGAGGAAGCTACAGAGGACCTGAAGCAGGACATCCGGGAGGCCGAGAAAGAGGAAGCCCGGGACGAGGAGGTCAAGGCTGACCCCGAGATGCTGACCAAGAGCCGCCTGCTCAAGATGCTGGTAAAAAAGCAGTACGTCAAGCTGCGCGAGGTCACCGAGGAGGAGCAGCCCGCCGACCTGGCAGAGCTGCTGGAGGAACTGGACGAGAACAACCGTCTGGTGGTGTTCCGCCTGCTGAAAAAGGAAGTGGCCACCGAGGCCTTCGCCTATATGTCCGATGAAGCCCGGGATGACCTGGTCAACGCCTTCTCCGACGTGGAGCTGGTCAGCGCCATTGAGGAGATGAGCCTGGACGATGCCGCCGACCTGCTGGAGGATATGCCCGCAGGCGTGGTCAAGCGGGTGCTGGAGAAATCCTCCAAGCAGACCCGTGAGAGCCTGAACAAGCTGCTGAACTACCCCGAGAGCTCGGCCGGCAGCTTGATGACTCCTGAATATGTCCGGCTGAAAAAAGAGATGAATGTCCGGCAGGCGCTGGATGCCATCCGGCGGCAGGGCGAGAACGCCGAGACCGTCTATATCAACTATGTTGTGGAGCGCAACCGCCTGAAGGGTGTTGTTTCTGCCCGTGACCTGCTGCTGGCAGACCCTGATACCCCGCTGGTCGATATTATGGACGACAACGTGGTCACCGTGAAGGTCACCGATGACCAGGAGTTCGTGGCCCGTGAGATGCAGCGCTACGACTTTACCGCAATGCCCGTTGTGGACAACGAGGGCATGTTTGTGGGCATTATCACCATCGACGATGCAATCGATGTTCTGACCGATGAGAGCACCGAGGATATGCAGAAGATGGCCGCCATTCTGCCTGCAGATGAGGCCACCACTTATTTTGGCACCAGTGTCTGGACCCACGCCAAGCAGCGCATCCCCTGGCTGCTGATCCTGATGCTGTCGGCCACCTTTACCGGTATGGTCACCACCCATTATGAGGAAGCCTTTGTGAGCCTGCCCCTGCTGGTCTCCTTCATGCCCATGCTGATGGATACCGCCGGCAACTGCGGCAACCAGATCAGCACCCTGATGGTGCGCGGTCTGGCGCTGGGCGAGGTGGAACCCGCCGATTTCCTCAAGGTGTTGGCCAAGGAACTCCGCGTTTCCGCGATCGTGGGTGCGGTGCTGGGCGTGGTGAACGGTCTGCGCATCTACTTGATGTACACCTTCATCTTTGCCGGTCAGTATGACAATGTGATGGGCTACGCCATCGTCGTCAGCGTGTCGCTGTTCTTCAGCGTTATCCTGGCAAAGCTGGTGGGCGGTATGCTGCCCCTTGCCGCCAAGAAGCTGGGTGCGGACCCGGCCATCATGGCAACTCCCTTCATCACCACCATCGTGGATGCCTGCAGCTTGATCCTGTACTTCCAGATCGCGCAGGTCGTGTTCCGGAATATGATGTAACGTTTGATTTTATAGGAGCAACCCTCTCAGTCAAAGCCTGACGGCTTTGACTGAGAGGGTTGTTTCTTTTTGTTGAAAACTCAGGTTTTCCCGCTGTTTTCCACAGGTCGATTTTTGTAGAAAACGGGTGTGGAAAACTACCGGCTCCTTCATTCCAACGGGGAGAAATTCAATGGATGAATTTTCTGCCTGCTGTAAAAAGTAAATTTTCGGGTTTGACTTTCTTTCAGAAAAAAGGTGCAAAGGCCCATAATTCCCCTGATTTTCGCAAAGATTCGCGCGGTACAATACACCATGTATAAACCACCTCACAGGAAAATGTGGAAAACTCAGTGGAAAAAGTGGAAAATATCGTGGGAAAACCGGGCCTTTTTTCACAATTCCGGTGGAAAACCCAGTGGAAAGAGTGGATAAGTCCATCTGAACACACCAAAAGTGGATACAACCTGCTGTTTTAGCACTCGGATGAACAGACAGCCAGATCCCTTTGTTCACACCCTTCGCCTTGAATGGCCCTGCCAATCATGGTACAATGAAAAAAGAGAGCGTTCCCGGCCAACGGGGCGCAAATTTTACGAATAACGGAGGCTTCTGCCTATGAACTGGATCACCAAGCTGGAACGGAAATACGGCCGGTTCTGCATTCCCAACCTCATCAACATCCTCATCGGCGGCCAGATCCTGGTCTACGCCATTGAACTGTTCGTCAACCAGTATATTTCCTTTTATCTCTCCCTGAGCCGCAGTGCCCTGTTCGCCGGGCAGATCTGGCGGCTGTTCACCTTTGTGCTGGTGCCTTTTTCGGGCGGCGGGCCGCTCAGCGTGGTGCTGGGCATCTATTTTACCTGGTTCGTCGGCAGTGCGCTGGAACGGGAGTGGGGCGATTTCCGCTTCAACCTTTATGTCCTGCTGGGGATGGCAGGCGCGTGGCTGGCCTGCCTGCTGACAGGCTCTGCCGATACCTACTGTCTGTCCCTCTCTCTCCTGCTGGCCTTTGCCATGCTTTACCCGGAGCTGCAGGTGCTGCTCTTCTTCGTCATCCCCCTCAAGGTGAAATATTTCGGCATCTTTGCCGCCGCCCTGTGGGTGTTCAGCTTCCTGAGCATGGGGATGCTGGGCAAGCTGAACTATCTGCTCTGTATGCTGGGCTTCCTTCTGTTCTTCGGGCCGCAGGCCTGGCATAACATTCGCGCCTGGGTGCGCCGGGAGCAGTGGAAGAGGAAAAATCGGAGATGATGATTGATCGTCTGGAAGGCAATTCGGAATTAAAGACCAGCGTCCGGCTGATGCTGGGGGGCCGCCGCATGACCCACAGTGTTCTGCTGGTGGGCGAAGAGGGGCTGGGAACCGGGTTTGCGGCCCGCTGCGTGGCGGCGGATTACCTTTACCCCAACGGCGGCGCGCCCGCCGAAGCCCTGCTCCGGGGCGAGTGCTGCCGTGCCGTGGCAAAGGCCGGTAAGCGCGACAGCGGCCAGATCGAGACCGGCATCGTCCGGGAAGCCATCTCCGTGACCGGTATGGGCAGCGGCGGGCGGTATCTGGTCGGTCAGGTCACGGCCATGCGCAGCGAGATCTTCAACACCAGCCTTTCGGCAGAGGGGCGCGCAGTGCTGCTCTACCATGTGGAGCGGATGAACGAGGAATCGGCCAACGCCCTGCTGAAGGTCATGGAGGAGCCGCCCGAGGGCGTGCTTTTTCTGCTGACGGCGGATTCGCTGGCGGGCGTTCTGCCCACCATCCGGAGCCGCTGCATCAGCTTTGCAGTGGCTCCCGTTTCCCCCACCGATTGCGCCCGCTACTGCACCGCACAGGGGGTGGACAGCAAGGATGCCGCCCTGTACAGTGAGCTGTTCGATGGCCACATCGGCACGGTGCTGGATGCGGCCCGGGATGAGGCCCGCCGGGCGCAGGTGGACAAGGCGCTTGCCCTTGCCAAAGCAGCTGCCGCGCAGGACAGCTATGCCGCCGCTGTTCTGCTGGCGGCCTACGAAAAGGATAAGGTGGGGGGCGCCGCTCTGCTGGCTGATTTCCGGGCCGTAGCGGCCGCCGGACTGCGCGGCAGCCCCCGTGCCCCGGTGCAGGGCGATGCCGCCCGCAAGGCCCTTGCAGCCGCTGATGCGGCGATCCAGCGGCTGGGTGCGCAGGTGAACCCCAAGATCACCTTGAGTGTGCTGGCAATGAAGTTCCGGACATTCTGATAAAAAAGAGCAGCCTTTACCCTCTCCGTCATTGCTTGCGCAATGCCACCTCTCCCGAAGGGAGAGGCAAAACATCAAAGAGGGTAAATGCTGCTATATATGGAATAGCCCTTGGCTCCCCCTTCGGGGGAGCTGTCGAGCGTTAGCGAGACTGAGAGGGTGAGATCATCTTCTCCGTGCTTTTCTGCGCCGGCCCAGATTCAGTGAGCCGCCCCCGGCAACGAGGGTGAAAAAGCTGAGGACAGCCAGAAGAACGATGAGAGCCGCCATCAGGAGAAGCGTGGACTGAAGGTCGGTGCGAAAGTCGGAAACATACTCCTGATGGGTCACAAGGTCTACCGTGCCCACCTCATAGCCGTCCAGATAAACGGTGGCTGTGCCAAGGACAGCTCCGTCCTTGACGGTGGCGGAGATATTCTCCTGAAGGTCGTAGGTGAAGGTCACCTTGTCGTCCGCATGGCCGTAGCCGCTGACCGGCGCGGCAGCGTAAAGCTCCACTTCCTCATAAGAGCGGCACTTCTTCAGGGGGGCGGTGGTCAGCGGGGTCTCGGTGTCCACCAGCTCCCGGTCAGAAAAGCTTGCAAAGGCCCAGTCCAGGATCTCGGAGGCCTCCCTGTAAATGTTGTCGAGGTCGGAGCCAAGCACCACCAGCCCGTAGGTGTGGCCGTCCTTCTGAGCAAAGGTCACATAGCACCGGCCCGCCAAGGTGGTAAAACCGGTCTTCATGCCCCGGATGTAATCCCGGTAGTAGGGGTACTCCGGGTTGAGCATCAGGTTGGTGGAGGTGATGGTGCGCTCGTTCTGGTGCAGGTTGGTGGCAGGCAGAGTATAGCTCAGGGTGTTTGCCACCTGCATATAGGTCTCGTTCTCGGCGCAGGCCTTGGCGATCAGGGCCAGATCGTGGGCCGAAGAGACGTTGCCGTAATCATACAGGCCGTGCACGCAGGTAAAACTGGTGCTGGTGCAGCCCAGCTCTTTGGCACGCTGGTTCATCCGGGCCACAAAGGCGGTCAGGTCGCCGTCCGAAACATCACTGGCGATCACGCTGGCCGCGTCGTTGGCGCTGGCCACCAGCAGGCCGTACAGCAGGTCGATGCGGCGCACCGTTTCGCCGATGCGCAGGTTGATGGTGCTGCCGTTGGCGTTCTGGATGTCCTTGAACTCCTGGGTCAGGCTGGCGGGGATGGTGATCTCCGCGTTCATGTCCTTACCGCTTTCCAGAAACAGCAGGGCTGTCATCATCTTGGTCAGGCTGGCAATGTAGCGCTGCTGGTCCGCGTTCTGCTCCAGAATGGGTTTGTCGATGTCCGCGTTGAACAGATAGACCGACTCGCCCTCGTTCACGGTCTGGATGGGCATTTCGTATGCGGCCAGACCGGGCAGGACAAGGGTCAGGGCCAGCGCTGCGGTCAGCAGCAGGGCCGCCGCCCGGCGGAAGAGAGTAGAGTTCTGCATAAGCGTATCCTCCAACGGAAGCTCCCGGCTTCCCTGAATCAAAAACTAAAACACTATATAAAAGAATACCATAAATGACGGAAAAGAGAAAGGTGGTTTTTCACAATGTTGTTGCCTTTTGGTGGAAAAGTTCCCCGGGACGAGGGTGCGGTGTTCGTGGCACCCAACGCCACGGTGCTGGGTGATGTGGTGCTGGGACCGGGCTCCTCGGTCTGGTATGGTGCGGTTCTGCGCGGGGACGATGGCACCCTGACCCTGGGCGAGAACACCAATGTGCAGGATAATGTGGTGCTCCACTGTGATCCGGGCGGGGCGGTCACGCTGGGCAAGAACGTGACCGTGGGCCACTGTGCCCTTGTCCACGGGTGCACCGTGGGAGACGGTTCCCTGATCGGGATGCACGCCACCCTGCTCAACCACTGTGTTGTGGGCAAAAACTGCATCATCGGGGCTGGTGCGCTGGTGCCGGAAGGCAAGATCATCCCGGACGATTCCCTTGTGGTGGGGGTTCCGGGGAAGATCATCAAGCAGGTCAGCCCCGAGCAGGCGGCCGCCAGCCTTGCCAATGCCGCCCACTATGTGGGGGAGGGCCGCCGTCACGCCGCAGCCCTGCGGAAAGAGGAAAAAGGTGAAACTGAATGAGCGAAATAATTTCGTGCGAAGCTTAACAGAATTTTCACAAGATTTCACAAGAAAGTAATGACTTTTGCGCCGAAATCGGGTATACTATGAGCACAAGGGAGCGGGGCCGCAACCGTCTCCCTTGCACATGATTCCTCCTCACACCAAAGCAATACCCCAAAACAAAAGTCCCCTCCGGTGTACCGCAAGCGCCGGAGGGGACTTTTGTTTGTCTGAAACAGCACCCCCGGCGGAGCGATCCTCTGCCGGGGGCGCTGTGTTATATCAAGTTTCAGAGGGAACCGTAGATGCCGCGCACGGAGACCTCGCCGGTGAACACATGTTCCTCGCCGCTGTCGGTGCGGACAACAAGACGGCCTTCTTCGTCCACGTCCACGGCCTCGCCTGCTCCCTGCCCGCCGTCCGGCAGGTCAAAGGTCACCCGCCGTCCGATGTTGACACAGGCGGCCTTGTACTCCTCCCGGAAAGGTGCAAAGCCATCCCGCGCAAAGGTGTACAGGGGCCGATCAAAGCCGAAATCCGTCAGGGCCTCGGCCAGCCAGCCGGGATCCTGCTCCAGATCGATCGTGGCACCCTGCAGGGCCAGCGAGGTGCCGTGGGGCAGGTCAGCGGCATCAAAATAACTCTGCGGCTGGGCCAGGTTGATGCCAATGCCGCACAGGATGCCCCGGCCCTGCTGCTGGTAGCCGTAGCAGACACTTTCGCACAGGATGCCCACGATCTTTTTGCCGTTCAGCAGCAGGTCGTTGGGCCACTTGATCTGGCAGTCCACACCGTAGCGCAGGGCCAGCTGCCTGCGCACGGCAAGGCTGGCCAGCAGGGGCAGGGTGGCGGGCTGCGCCAGCGGCTCCCGGATGGCGACCGTGTAGTACAGCGCCTTGCCCTCGGCGTTGACCCAGGTGCGGCCAAGGCGGCCCCGCCCGGCGGTCTGGTTGGTGGTGTATACCGCGCCCACCGGGCCAAACTCTTCAAAATGCTCTTTCATATACGCGTTGGTGCTGCCGCATTCGGGCAGATAACGCACCTCATTGATGCTCATTGCTGCGGTACCTCTTTGTGTGCAAAGCTGGTGATCCTGCCCTTGTCCAACAGCATCACGCCGTAGGTGTTGGGGCCGGTGTAGCAGCGGCCGCAGGAGCCCGGGTTGAACAGGAACACGCCGTTTTTCTGGAGGGCGATGGGTTTGTGGGTGTGGCCGAACAATGCCACCTCAGCGCCGCGGGCGGCGGCGGCATCCGCCAACGTGTCCAGATCGTATTTTACGCCGTACATGTGACCATGGGTATAGAAAACGACCACCTGATCGAAGGCGGCCAGCCCATCCAGCGGCTCCAACGCACCAAAATCGCAGTTACCGGCTACGGCGTAGACCTTCATTTTGGGGTGCAGGGTCAGTGCATCTTCCAGGTCGCGCAGGCCATCTCCCAAAAAGACAACGGCATTTGCATCGCTTTCTGCGTGCAGGATGCGCTCCACTGCACCGGAGCTGTTGTGGCTGTCGCTCAGGATCAAAAGTTTCGTCACGGGACTACGTCCTCCTTATTTATACGTATTAAACCTCTCAGTCGCCTTCGGCGACAGCTCCCCTGATAGGGGGCAATGCGAAGCATGGACAGAGAGGTCAATCTGCCTGCAAAGCAAGCAGCTGCTTGTACACTTCACTCTTGGAATACGGCGTGCCCTGCGCGGCGGCCTTGGCGGCGGCAGAGGCCGCGTAGCCGTTCCGGGTCAGTTCCAGCGCCCGCTGGGCGGCCTGCTCCAGGGTCAGCTCTTCTTCGGCTTCGGCGGCGGGCGCACCGGCCATCACCAGAACATACTCGCCGCGGGGGTCGTTCTCGGAATAATGGGTCTGGGCCTCGCCCAGCGTCGTTTTCCAGATCTCCTCGTGGAGCTTGGTCAGCTCCCGGCAGAGGGTGATGCTCCGCTCAGGGCCGAAGGCGGCGGTCAGGTCGTCCAGCGTGGTGCGCAGTTTGTGGGGCGCTTCGTAGAAGATGACTGTCCGCTTTTCCCCCTGCAGCTCGGCCAGCCGCTCCCGCTTCTGCTTTTTGTTCACAGGCAGAAACCCCTCGAACACCCAGCGGGAGGTGTCCTGACCGGAGACGGCCAGCGCCGTCACACAGGCGGAGGCTGCCGGAACAGGCACCACCTTGATGCCCCGGGCCAGTGCGTCCCGCACGATCACTTCGCCCGGGTCAGAGACGCAGGGCATTCCGGCATCGCTGCACAGGGCGCAGCTCTCGCCTGCCTCAATGCGGCGCAGGATCCCCTCGCCCTTCTGCAGGGCATGCTCGTAGTAGCTCACCATCGGTTTTTTCAGCCCCAGAAAGTTGAGCAGCTTCATGGTCACGCGGGTATCCTCTGCGGCAATAAAATCTGCCGCGCCAAAGGTGGCTGCCACACGGGGCGGCATGTCATCCAGGTTGCCGATGGGTGTGGCAACGATATAAAGAGTACCTGCCATAGTATCCTCCCATTTGATTTGTACAAAACCTCTCCGTCATCCCTACGGGATGCCACCTCTCCTACCAGGAGCCGCAACCCGCACTTGGCGCGCAGCACCTGAGAGGTTCAGCGTCCATACAGTGCCGCGCCTGCCGAGATGAGCACATCCGGCTCGACCCGCAGCCCTGTTTTTCGGTTCTTCTGTGCTTCCACCAGAAACAGCCAGGGGGCGGCATCCGGCCGGTTCTTCACAAAGGCCAGCCGCTTGGGTTCCAGCCGGTTGGCCCGCAGGACCGCCAGCACCTCGGCCAGCCGCTCGGGCCGGTGGCAGAGCGAGAGCCGCCCGCCATCTTTCAGCAGCCGGAACGCGCACTTGCAGACATCGTCCAGCGTGCAGTCCGTCTCGTGGCGGGCAGTGGCCCGGGCCCTGTCGGCGGCCTGTTCCCCTGCCGTGAAATAGGGCGGGTTGCAGGCGCACAGGTCGTAGCTGCCTGCGTCTTCCCGGAAGGAGCGCAGGTCGGCGCAGACGGGCGTGATGTGCTCAATGCCCTGTTCGGCGCAGGCGGCGGCCAGCAGCGCGCTGGCTTCGGGCTGCAGCTCCAGCCCCAGGCAGGGGCCGCGGTGGCCCCGGTCGTGCCATTCCAGGCTCACGATGCCGCAGCCGGAGCACAGGTCGGCGGCGCGCCAGGCCCGCTTTGGCTCCGAAAACCGGGCCAGCAGCAGCGCGTCTGAGCCAAAGCGGTGCACGGCTGAACAATAGACCCTTGTTCTATTATACAAAATCTCGGTGGAATGTTCCATATACAGCACCTAAAATCCACTGCCAAAATATCGGGCGGAAAAATTGGGGAAAATTGTGCATGAAAGAAAAGCAGCAGACCCGCTTTTGACAGGTCTGCTGCTTTTGATGCGTTTTTTCAGTGTTCGCCGTGAAATTATTCAGCGGTGATAGCACCGGTGGGGCAAGCACCCTCGCAAGCGCCGCAATCGATGCAAGCGTCTGCATTCACAACTGCAACACCATTCTCAATGGTGACAGCACCAACGGGGCAAGCGCCCTCGCAAGCGCCGCAGCCAACACATGCGTCAGAAACCTTGTGTGCCATAATAAAACTCTCCTTTTATCACCCGTGCACTAGCTTTAAGAAGAAGTCTGCCCTCGCACGGTGCCAGCAGGCTTCCCCGGAATTCATCCTTGTCTGCATTCTAGCAAAGTGGAAAAGAAAAGGCAAGACTAACCGTGTGCCATAAAAGCCCAAAGTTTTATTTTTGTGGGGTTGCACAAAAGCAAGGCCTAACTTTGCGGGAAAATTAAGAGAGTTTTTTGGCGAAAATCACGAAGAACGGTTAGTTTTGCGATACTAACCACCGTGATATCCCACTATTTTTCTGGGAATTATTTCTCTTTTTTGGGGCATTTGCCGCAGCCCACATTGCCCTTTTCATCGGCGGCTGCCACCACCGGGGCGGGGTTGCGCACACCAGAATAATCGTCGTCCGGGTCGGGGCGGCGGGGTGCCCGTTTGCCGCCGCTGATATACTCACACACGCCCACCTTATAGTAGCGCGGGGTCAGGGCTTCGGTGCCGCAGCGCACCCGCAGGTAGCCGGAGATGGGGTTCACCTCCAGCACGGTGCCCAGACCATCCGGGGTGCGCACGGTGCTGCCCACCATGGGCATGATGCTGTTCAGGTACTCGTAGGCGTTTTCCTCGTAGGAAAGGCAGCACATCAACCGGCCGCAGGCACCGCTGATCTTGGTGGGATTCAGGGAAAGGCCCTGCTCCTTGGCCATCTTGATGGAAACGGGCTGGAAATCCTTGAGAAAGCGGCTGCAGCAGAAGGGCTGGCCGCAGATGCCCAGGCCGCCGATCATCTTGCTCTCGTCGCGCACGCCGATCTGGCGCAGCTCGATGCGGGTGTGGAAAATGCCGGCCAGATCCTTGACCAGTTCGCGGAAGTCCACCCGGCCGTCGGCGGTGAAGTAGAACATGATCTTGGAGCGGTCAAGGGTGTATTCGGCCTCCACCAGCTTCATTTCCAGGCCGTGGCGGGCAATGCACTCCTGGCAGGTGTGGTAGGCGCGCTTCTCATCCTCGCGGTTCTGGCGCATCCGGCGCACATCCACGCTGTCGGCCATCCGGGTGATGGGCTTGAGCGCCTTGGAAACGGCGCTGTCGGCGATCTCCTTCACGCCCTGCACCACCTCGCCGCACTCAATGCCGCGGGCGGTCTCCACGATCACATATTCGCCGGTTTTGATGTCGGCCCCGGCAGGATCGAAATAATAGCTTTTGCCGTTTTCCTTGAAACGGACAGAGATGACTTTTTTCATACTGTTCCTCACAGGGGAAACTCCCCTATCTTGTAAAAAGGCCCACAGAAGGGCCTGAAAATCCATTCTAAAGATTATTATAGCATAAACGTTGAAAATTGAACAGCCCTCTCAGGCTCACTTCGTTCGCCAGCCCAGGTTGTGGCTCCCAGCAGCTGCTTCGTGCAATTGCACTCGCACCTTGCTGGCCACTGCCCCAACAACTCCTCCCTCAATCCGCCACTGGCGGCGGTCGTCGTCGTTGCCCCCAAAGGGGGAGCCGATAAAAAATTATCATCCTCTGCAACATTCCGCCCTGCTCATTCGTATCCCACTTGAACTCCGTCTGAAATTTGATCTCCAAAACGTCAAAAAACTGAGGTATCACCCGGATTTCACAAAAGATTTTCAAGATTTGCTAAAGAATCTCCGGGCAAGCCTTGCAAGCCCCGGAACCGGGTGTATAATAGGGGTATCGACTTTGAGCCGCTCTGAAAAAAGAGCAGCCGCGCAATGCGTGGGAAAACACAGAAACGGTAGGAAGAAATGGAAAAATTCAGCGTCAAAAAACCGTTCACCGTTCTGGTTGCAGTCATCATGGTCATCATGCTGGGCCTTGTGTCCGTGCAGAATATGCAGACCAACCTGCTGCCAAACGTGAACACACCGTACCTGATGGTGGTCACGGTCTATCCCGGTGCCAGCCCGGAGCGTGTGGAGAACGAGGTCTCCGACGTGATGGAGAGTGCGCTGGGCACCATCTCGGGCGTGAAAAACGTCACCGCCACCTCGGCAGAAAACTACAGTCTGCTGCTGATGGAGTTTGAGGATGATACGGACATGAACAGTGCCGTGGTCAAGGTGTCCAACAAGGTGGATCAGACCACCTCCAGCCTGCCAAGCACCTGTATGACCCCCTCCATCATTGAATATACCCTGAACATGAACGCTTTTATGACCGTGGCCGTCAGCCGCGAGGGCAGCAATTCCTATGAGCTGGCCGATTTCGTCAACGACACCATGGTCCCCTATATTGAGCGTCAGGGCGGCGTTTCCAATATTTCCGCCAATGGTCTGGTTACCCGGATGGTGCAGGTGCAGCTCGATCAGGAAAAGATCGATGCCATCAACGAAAAGCTGCTGGAGGTCATTGACGTGCAGCTGGCCGATGCAAAGGCCCAGCTGGATGATGCCGAGGCCCAGATCGAGGCAGGCAGAAAGGAGTACGAGACCCAGCTGGCCAATTACGACAAGCTGGTCAGCGATACCATCAACAGCCAGTACTCCGGCGAGCTGCAGGATTCCTTCATGCTGGTCAAGAAGCAGGCACAGGCCCTTCTGGAGAGCGTCAACCAGCTCATTGCCGTGGTCAACGAGCCTGAGATCCAGCAGGCCCTGATCGATGTGCGGGACGGCCTGCAGCGGGTCGTGGACAAGTTCAACGAGACCGGAATGCAGGATATCGATTCTCTGATCGAGATCGTGGCGGAGCTGCGCGATATCACCGATAAGCTGACCACCGCTTTGCAGGATCTGCAGCAGCGCCTGAACGCGCAGGGCGACACCGCCGGCACAACGGCCGGGGAGCTGGTCGATGATCTGCAGGTGCAGCAGAGCCTGAGCAACATTTATAACACGCTGGAGAGCACCATCAAGGCCATGGACGACGTGCCCGGCCTGATGGACCAGTTCACCCAGATCGTGGGCAGCTATTCCCAGCAGCAGCTGCAGGCCTATATCAAGTTCACCGAGGCCCGCGAGATGCTGAACAATTACGAGCAGCAGCTGGCCGATGCCAAGCAGCAGTATGAGGATGCCAAGCAGAAGGCCATGGAGAACTCCGACGTGGCCAAGATGCTGGATATCAACACGCTGGCACAGCTGATCTATGCCCAGAACTTCTCCATGCCCGCCGGTTATGTCAAGGATTCCAGCAACAAGTCCTGGCTGCTGAAGGTCGGCGAGGAGTACGACAGCATCGAGGATATCTCCGGTGCCCTGCTGCTCCATGTGGACGGCTTTGGCGATGTCCGCCTGTCTGACGTGGCCGATGTGCAGATCATCGACAACGCGGAGGACAGCTTTACCCGCCTGAACGGCGAGCGCTCTGTGGTGCTGAAGATCTTCAAGAGCAATTCTTCCAGCGCCGGTGAAGTTTCCGGCAACTGCAAGGCCGCCTTCAAGGAGCTGGAACAGAAATACGATGGCCTGCATGTGGTCGTGCTGTCCAACCAGGGCAACTACATCAGCATCATCGTCAGCAGCATCCTGAGCAGTATGCTCATCGGTGCGGCCCTTGCCATCATCGTGCTGGCCATCTTCCTTAAGGATATCAAGCCCACGCTGGTGGTCGGCATCAGTATCCCGCTGTCGGTGCTGTTTGCCGTGGTGCTCATGTACTTCACCGGTCTGGATATGAATATTATGACGCTGGCGGGCCTGTCCCTCGGCATTGGTATGCTGGTGGATAACTCCATCGTCGTCATCGAGAACATCTACCGTCTGCGCAGCCGCGGCGTGCCCGCAGCCCGCGCGGCGGTCCAGGGCACCAAGCAGGTGGGCATGGCCATCATGGCTTCCACCCTCACCTCTGTCTGCGTGTTCCTGCCCGTCATCTTCACCTCCGGTGTCATCAAGAGCCTGCTGCAGCCCATGTCCATGTGCATCGGCTACTGTCTGGCTGCTTCCCTCATCGTGGCCCTGACGGTTGCCCCGGCGGCCTCCTCTACCCTGCTGAAAAACTCCAAGCCCAAAGAGCTCAAGTGGTTCGACAAGGTGCAGGAAAAGTACGTCAAGAGCCTGGAATGGTGCTTCCAGCACCGCTGGGCACCGCTGGGCGCGGCAGTGGTGCTGCTGGTGTTCTGCGGCTGGCGCGTGATGTCCATGGGCGTTGAGATGCTGCCCACCATCACCAGCAACGAGGCCATCGTCACCCTCTCCACCGAGAAGGATATGACCAAGGAAGAATCCTATGCTGTGGCCGAGAATGTCATTGATGCCCTGCTGGCTGTGGACAACGTGGAAGAGGTGGGCGTTACCACCGACAGCCGCGTGGCCGGAATGGATGTCGGCCAGCTGGGCCTGCCCCAGACCATCACCGACCTGCTGAACGCCGCCAACAGCTACGGCACCTACCAGATCAACGTGATGCTGGACGAGAGCCTCTCCTCCCGGCAGATCGAACAGGCCCGCGAGGCGCTGGAGGAAGCTGTGAACGGCGTGGAGAACTGCACCGCCACCGTTGAGATCAGCGGAATGCAGGAGCTGACCAGTCAGCTGGATATGGGCCTGACCGTCCAGGTCTCCGGCAACGACATCGACACCATGACTGCCCTCTCCGAGAAGGTGGTGGATATGGTCAACGAGATGGACGGCTTCACCAATGCCACCAACGGTCTGGGCAGCGGCGATGCCACCATCAACCTGCAGATCGACCGGGATAAGGTCCGTTCCTACGGCCTGACCGTGGCGCAGGTCTACCAGCAGATCGCCGCCAAGCTGACCACCACCACCACGGCCCAGACCCCCGTTGCCATTGATGGCTCCACCATGAACGTCCAGATCAGCAACAATCTGGACCCCATGACCAAGGAAAACATGATGGATATGACCTTTACGACCTCCGTTATGGCTGCCGATGGCACCACCGAGACCGGCACCTGCACGCTGGGCGATATGGCCACCTGGGTCACCGGCTCCACCCCGGACTCCATCACCAGCAAGAACCAGACCCGCTATATCAGCGTGACGGCGGACGCAGTGGAGGGCACCAATACCACCACCGAGACCCGCGCGCTGGAAAAGAAGCTGAACGAGTTTGCCGCATCCGATGAAATGCCCGAGGGCTGCAGCTTCTATATGGGCGGCGGCTCTGAGATCAACGGCATGGTGGTGGATCAGATGGGCCAGTGGATGTTCCTGGCTCTGCCCTTCGTCTACCTTGTTATGGTGGCCCAGTTCCAGAGCCTGCTCTCCCCCTTCATCGTTCTGTTCACCATTCCGCTGGCCTTTACCGGCGGCCTGCTGGGCCTGCTGCTCACCGGCCAGCAGCTGACCATGATCTCCCTGATGGGCTTCATCGTCCTGATGGGCACGGTCGTCAACAACGGCATCGTGTTCGTGGATTACGCCAACCAGCTGCGCATCGGCGGCATGGAGCGCCGCGCGGCCCTGATCGCCACCGGCAAAACACGAATGCGCCCCATCCTGATGACCACCCTGACCACCGTTCTGGCCATGCTCCAGCTGGTGTTCAGCGGTGATATGGCCAGCCAGCTGATGAGCGGCATGGCCATCGTCATCATTTTCGGCCTGACCTACGCCACCCTGATGACCCTGTACGTTGTGCCCCTGATGTACGACATCCTCTTCAAGAAGCCGCCGCTGAACGTGGATATCGGCGATGAGAACCTTGACGACATCCCCGATGATGCCGCCGAGTATATCGCCCAGAACACCGCTCAGCCGGAGTAAGAAAACTTCCCCAAAGCACCCTTCACAGCCATGTGAGGGGTGCTTTTTTGTCAATCTGCTAAAAATTTTGCCGCAGCTTTGGCACAGTCTCCAAAAATTGGGAAATTCAATAAAAAATATTGACAGGGGGGGGGGGGTACATGATGTAAAATGAGGTCACACTACAGAAGGTGTAGGGGTATGCTTTCTGTGTGGTAAAATATCATTTTACATTGGAGGTTCTACAAATGAAAATGCTCAAGAAAATCGCAGCAGCTATCATGGCTGTGGCAATGGCAACTCTGATGCTGACCGCTTGCGGCGAGGACAGCGCACCTTCCTACCGTCTGCAGAAGATCGTGGAAGCAAATCAGAAGTCTGGTAAAATCTACGCAGATATGACGTTGGTGACTGATAAGGGCGCTTCTGCGAACTACGTGTATGCCATTAACGGCCAGGATATGTACGCAAAGATGCAGTTTACCGCAAATCGCTCGATGGAAGTTGTCGTTAAGGATGGCAAGGGTTATTATAAGAATGAGACTGGCCAGTGGGTTGAGGCTCCTAACATGGGCGAATCTCTGAAGCAGGGTTCTACTGCTATTACTCCTGTTGCAGGTAACATTGTGGTTGCACCGGAGTACAAGATTGAGGCTACTGGCGAGACCATGTACGCAGAAACCATTGTATCGAATGGTCAGGAAATTGCCTACTGCTTCAATGGCGATAAGCTGGCCTATATTGTTACGACCGCTGAGGGACAGAAGATCACGCTGAAGGTCAATAAGTGGGAAAATAACTATGACCAGGCAATTCAGGATAAGCTGGATCTGAAGGCATAAGTACAAATTCAAAATTCATACAAGCCCCGGAGCGCCTACCCCTGGCCCTCCGGGGCTTTTTTCTGCCTATGGGGCAGAACTTACAAAAAATTTCTCGAAATATTGGATAGATTCCCTTAAAAAATGCCAACACAGAAGGGGAAAATTGTGATATAATCAAAACAATAAAGGATAAAACAGAGAGTGTGCTGTCCCCAAAAAATACAAAAGGAGGCGAGCCCTATGGCACAGTTTCTCTCCAAGCCCTTTGGCATGACCCCAAACGGCGAAAAGATCAATGAATACATCATCTCGAACCCCGGCGGGCTGGCGGTCAGTGTGCTGAACTACGGCTGTATCATCAAGAATATCTGGGTGCCCACCAAGCGCGGGCCGGTGGATGTGGTGCTGGGCCACGACACCTACGCCGATTACGTCAAGGACTTTGAATCGCCCGGCAGTACCTGCTGCGGCGCGTTCGTGGGCCGGTACGCCAACCGCATCGAGAACGCCGTGTTCAACGTGGGCGGCAAGACCTACCAGCTGGAAGCCAACAACGGCAAAAACCACCTGCACGGTACCTTTCCGCGCAAACTGTATGAGGTAAAGACCTTTGGCGATACCCTGCTTCTGGAGGCGGAAAGCCCCGATGGAGAGGATGGTTTCCCGGGAAATCTGAAGATCTCGGTGCGGTATATCCTCACCGAGGACAACGCCCTGCGGATGGATTACCGTGTCTCCTCCGATGCCGACACCATCATCAACCTGACCAACCACACCTACTTCAATCTGGATGGCGGCGGCGATGTGCTGGGCCAGAAGCTGCGCATCTATGCGTCCCGCTATCTAGAGGGCAACAACGAGACCTGCCCCACCGGCAATATTCTGCCCGTGGCGGGCACGCCGATGGATTTCCGGGCGGGCAAGCCCATTGGCCGGGACATCGACACCGGCTTTTCCCAGACCACCATGGTGGGCGGCGGCTATGACCACTGCTTTGTCATCGACAGGGGCCGCGGGGCCAGCCAGAGCCTGTGCGCCTGGGCTTCCAGCGATAAGACCGGCATCAGCATGAAGGTCTATACCACCCAGCCTGGCGTGCAGCTCTACACCGGCAATTTCCTGCAGGACTGCCCTGCCCCCGGCAAGGGCGGCGTGCCGATGCAGAAATACGGCGGCTTTGCGCTGGAGACCCAGCACTTCCCCTGCAGCCCCTCCCACCCGGAGTTCCCCTCCACCGCCCTGCGGGCCGGGAAAGTGTTCCGTGCCAACACCACCCTGCGGTTCTTCACCGGCAAACAGTGCGGGAAACTGTAAAATGCAGCCCTCTCATTCAAAGCCTGACGGCTTTGCCCGGGAGGGCCTTTTTCTCTGATTTGCACAAAGCGTTCCATCACTCCATGTGCAAAACACAAAAAACGCTTGTAAATCAATGCGCGGAAAAATAAATGGAAACAAAAATCCATCCTTATAAAATTCCCGTTACTTGATTCTGCGGCCAAAACGTTGTATCCTTGTGGCAGAAGGCGGGCCTGCCCCGCGCAAGCAACTTTGGTGACGAGAAGAGAGGTACTTTTATGGCAATTTTGGTTTCCGGCGGTGCCGGTTATATCGGCAGCCACACCTGTATCGAACTGCTGAACGCTGGCTTTGACATCGTGGTGGCAGATAACTATTACAACGCTTCCCCCGTGGTGCTGGATCGGGTCAAGCAGATCACCGGCAAGGACTTCCGGTTCTATCAGGCCGATATGACAAAGCACGAGGACGTGGAGAAGATCTTCACCGAGTGCCCTGATATCGATGCCGTCATCCAGTTTGCTGCCTATAAGGCTGTGGGCGAGAGTGTTTCCAAGCCCATCGAGTACTACTATAACAACCTCAACTGCACGCTGGTCATTCTGGACGTGATGCGCCGCCACAACTGCCGCAACTTCGTGTTCAGCTCCTCCGCCACTGTCTACGGCGACCCCGCCAGCGTGCCCATCACCGAGGACTTCCCCGTGGGTGCCACCACCAACCCCTACGGCACCACCAAGGCCTTTACCGAGCGCATCCTGACCGATGTCTGCAAGGCTGACCCCACCCTGAACGTGGCCCTGCTCCGTTACTTCAACCCCATCGGTGCCCACAAGTCCGGCCTGATCGGCGAGGACCCCAACGGCATCCCCAACAACCTGATGCCTTACATCGCCAAGGTGGCCGTGGGCAAGCTGGAAAAGGTGCACGTCTTTGGCAACGACTACCCCACCCCCGACGGCACCGGTGTGCGCGATTACATCCATGTGGTTGACCTGGCCCGGGGCCATGTCTGCGCCATCAAGAAGCTGCAGACCAACTGCGGCCTGTTCATCTGCAACCTGGGCACCGGCCACGGTTACAGCGTGCTGGATGTCATCCATGCCTTTGAGAAGGCCTGCGGCAAGAAGCTCCCCTATGTGATCGATCCCCGCCGCCCCGGCGATATCGCCGAGTGCTATGCCGATCCCACCAAGGCCAAGAATGAGCTGGGCTGGGTGGCTGAGTACGGCATCGAGGAGATGTGTGCCGACAGCTGGAACTGGCAGAAGAACAACCCCGATGGCTACCACACCGTGAAGTAAACAGAACTGCTTTCAAAACGCACCTTTGAACGTGAAAATTCAGGGGTGCGTTTTCTTTTGCCCGGAAATCTGCCGGAACAGGAGAAAGAGTTCTACAAAAAACAGCGGGGACAGGCGAGAATTTTTGCCGCTTCCTGCCTTGACAATGCCTTTGAGTTAGCTTATATTAAGACTGTTCACATACACTAACATTTTGTCGAAGGAAAGGCATCTGCCATGACATTAAAGGAACTGAAGATCGGCGAAAGTGCCGTGATCGATACAGTGGGCGGAACGGGAGAACTCCGCCAGCATTTTCTGGATATGGGGCTGATTCCCGGCGAGAAGGTCACGCTGGTGAAATTTGCCCCCATGGGAGACCCCATGGAGCTGCAGATCCACGGCTATGAGCTGACCCTGCGGCTGGACGATGCGGCACGGATCGAGATCACCCCGGCGGAAGCACCCGCAGCAGCTCCGGCACGGAAGGCTGGCCGGATGGTGGAGCACCCGGGCCTGGGCGAGGGCGGCCGCTACCACACCAAAAAGGGCGAACACCCGCTGCCGGAGGGAACGGTGCTGACCTTTGCGCTGGCCGGAAATCAGAACTGCGGCAAAACGACCCTGTTCAACCAGCTCACCGGCTCCAACCAGCATGTGGGCAACTTTCCGGGCGTGACGGTGGACCGCAAGAGCGGTGCCATCCGGGAGTACCCCGATACCGAAGTCACCGACCTGCCCGGCATCTACTCCATGTCGCCCTATTCCAGCGAGGAGATCGTGACCCGGCAGTTCATCATTGGCGAAAAGCCCACGGGCATCATCAACATCGTGGATGCCACCAACATCGAGCGCAACCTGTACTTAACGATGCAGCTGATGGAGCTGGACACCCCCATGGTGCTGGCACTGAATATGATGGATGAGGTGCGCGGCAACGGCGGCACCATCAACATTAACGAGATGGAAGCGATGCTGGGCATCCCGGTGGTCCCCATTTCCGCCGCCAAGAACGAGGGCGTGGATGAGCTGGTGGATCACGCCATCCATGTGGCAAAGTATCAGGAGCGTCCGGGCCGGATGGACTTCTGCGGCGAGGATGACCACGGCGGTGCGGTTCACCGCTGTATCCACGGCATCATCCACCTCATCGAGGACCACGCCCGGGCGGCGGGGATCCCGGTGCGCTTTGCCGCCACAAAGCTGGTGGAGGGCGACCCCCGCATTGAGGAGGCCCTGAAGCTGGATCAGAACGAAAAAGAGATGATCGAGCATATCATCCTGCAGATGGAGCAGGAGCGCGGCCTGGACCGCGCCGCCGCCATTGCAGACATGCGGTTCCACTTTATCCATCAGCTGGTGAACCAGACCGTGGTAAAGCCCCACCAGAGCAAGGAGCAGCTGCGCAGCGCAAGGATCGACCACTTCCTCACCGGAAAATATACGGCGATCCCGGCATTCGTGGGCATCATGGCGCTGGTGTTCTATCTGACCTTCGGCGTGATCGGCGCGGGGCTGCAAGGCCTGCTGGAACTGGGCATTGGGAACCTGACGATCCTTGTGGACAATGCCCTGACGGCATGGAACGTCAATGATGCAGTGCATTCGCTGGTGATCGACGGCATCTTTACCGGTGTGGGCAGTGTGCTGAGCTTCCTGCCCATCATCGTGACCCTGTTCTTCTTCCTTTCCCTGCTGGAGGATACCGGCTATATGGCCCGCGTGGCCTTTGTGATGGACAAGCTGCTGCGGCGCATCGGTCTTTCGGGCCGCAGCATCGTGCCCATGCTCATCGGCTTTGGCTGCACGGTCCCCGGTGTGATGGCAAGCCGCACGCTGCCCTCGGAGCGGGACCGGAAAATGACCATTCTGCTCACGCCCTTTATGAGCTGCTCGGCCAAGCTCCCGATCTACAGCCTGTTTGCGGTGACCTTCTTCCCGGAGTACGCCGCACTGGTCATGGTGGGCCTGTATTTCCTGGGCATCCTTGTGGGTATCGGAATGGCCTTTCTGCTCAAGGGAACGCTGTTCAAGGGCGAGGCCGTGCCCTTTGTCATGGAGCTGCCCAACTACCGCCTGCCTGGCCTGAAAAATGTGGCCCAGCTGCTCTGGGAAAAGGCCCGGGATTTCCTCGAGCGTGCCTTTACGGTCATCTTCCTGGCAACCATCATCATCTGGTTCCTGCAGAACTTTGACTTCCAGCTCAGCCTGACCGCAGACCCGCAGGAGAGCATTCTGGCCTGGATCGCCAGCGGCATCGCGCCGTTGTTCGCACCGCTGGGCTTTGGCGACTGGCGGGTGTCCACGGCGCTGATCACCGGCTTTATGGCAAAGGAGAGCGTTGTCTCTACCCTTACCATCCTGTATGGCTCCTCTGCCGCACTGGGCGCGGCGCTCAGCCCGGCGGCAGCGGCTCCCCTGCTGGTGTTCTGCCTGCTCTACACCCCCTGCATCGCCGCAGTGGCATCGGTCAAGCGGGAGATGGGCGGCCGCTGGGCCACCGTTATGGTCGTGAACCAGTGCGTTGTGGCATGGCTTGCCGCGCTCGTTGTGCGGTTCCTCGCCGTGGCGGTGCTGTGACCCTGTCCTGAAGCATATCAAAAGCCCGTACCGTGAAAATCTTCATGGTGCGGGCTTTTTGCGTTGGACAAAATATATGGATCAGGAGATTTCACACCGCCTGCCCTTGACAACAGAGATTTCCTGTGCTAAAATACTTCAAAAATGAACAATTCAAAAAGAGAGAAAGAAGGGCGAGCAATGCGTGAGCTGAACCCCAGTGTGGAATTTGCCAACAAGACGGGCCTTGCGTACAGCGCCGTCTGCAAGCCGCTGTGCCAGAAGCTGCACCTGCCGCAGACAGCGTTTGATATCCTGATGTTCCTTGCCAACAACCCCAACTACACGACCGCCCGCGATATCGTGGAGGTGCGCCACATCAAGGCGAACCTTGTCTCGGTGAATGTGGACAAGCTGGTGCAGGAGGGCTTTCTGGAGCGCCGTCCGGTGTTGGGCGACCGCCGCAAAACGGAGCTTGCCTGCACCGAAAAGGCGCAGTCCATCATCGAACAGGGCCGCAGGATGCAGGATGATTTCATCCGCCGCCTGATGGCAGGGCTGGAGGAAGAAAAACTTGAGATATTTTTTGAAGTCATCGATACGATGAGCGAAAATCTGGACGCGATCCTAGAAGGAGAAGAATAAGATGAACCTGCTGTTTACCATCATCGTTACCTTTTTTGCCGGAATGGGCGCGGGCCTGGGCACCGGCTTTGCGGGCATGAGCGCCGCCGCTGTCATCAGCCCGATGCTCATCACCTTCCTGAGGATGGACCCCTATATGGCAGTCGGTATTGCACTTTCCTCGGATGTGCTGGCCAGTGCGGTGTCTGCCTACACCTACCACAAAAACAAGAACCTGGATATCAAAAACGGCCTGATCATGATGGCCAGTGTGCTGCTGTTCACCGTGGTGGGCAGCTGGGTGGCAAGCCTGGTTCCTTCTACCACCATGGGCAGCTTCTCGGTGTTTATGACATTCCTGCTGGGCATTAAATTCATCGTCAAGCCCGTTATGACCACCAAAGAAGCCATGCAGGGGGTCTCTGCTAAGAAGCGTGCCCTCCAGTCTATCGTCTGCGGTGTGGTCATCGGGATGATCTGCGGCTTTATCGGTGCCGGCGGCGGTATGATGATGCTGCTCATCCTGACCAGCGTGCTGGGCTACGAGCTCAAAACTGCCGTGGGCACCAGCGTGTTTATTATGACTTTCACCGCCCTGACCGGTGCGGTCTCCCACTTTGCCATCGGCGGCGCACCGGACTGGACCGTGTTTATCCTCTGCGTCCTGTTCACCCTGCTGTGGGCCCGCATCGCCGCTGTCTTTGCCAATAAGGCCGATGCCAAGACCCTGAACCGTGCAACCGGCATCGTTCTGGTCGTGCTGGGCATCGTGGTCATGGGCTTCAATCTCCTGACAAAATAAACTGCAAAAGAAAAGGGCCTGTCTCCCGAAATTCCTTGGAGACAGGCTCTTTTTGTTGTACTTTTGAAACTTACTTTTCTTCGATGGTGGAGTGCTCGATCACCCAGTCGGCGGCGCGGCGGATGGCCTCGCTGCGCTGCATGGCGGGGATGTTGGCGTTGGCCTTGACCTCTTCCAGCGTTTTCTTGGTGCGGTCGGCGCGCTCCTGCAGGTTCTTGGTGATCTCCTCATCGGTGGGCACCAGACCCTCGTTCTGGGCGACCTGCAGCAGAGCCATCCGGGCGCGGGTGTTCTTCTCGGCGGCGGCGTGAACGTTGGCCGTGAAGTTCTCGCGGGTCTGGTGGATCTGGCTCAGGTAGCGGTCCAGGCTCATGCGCTGCATCTGGAGCTGCTGCTGGATGTTCTGCATCTCCTGCTGGTAGGTGCTCTCCACCAGAACGCTGGGGATCTCGCCCTCAGCGGCAGAGGCCAGCTGGGTCAACACCTGATCCTTGGCGCGGTTCAGGGCGCTGGCGTGCTTGCCGTCGTGCAGCTGCTTGCGCACCTGCTCCCGGAACGCTTCCATGGTGTCCACCTTGCCCACCTTCTTGGCAAAATCGCTGTTCAGGGCGGGCAGCTGGCGGACGCAGACATCAATCAGCTTGATCTTAAAGACAACGGGCTTTCCGGCCAGGTCCTTGACGTGATAGCGTACCGGGAAGGTGACGTTGATCTCGAATTCCTCGCCGCCCTTGTGGCCCAGAATGCCATCCTCAAAGCCGGGGATCATCCGGCCGCTGCCCAGCTGCAGGGTCTGGTTCTGTGCGGAACCGCCCTGGAAGGGCTTGCCGTCCAGCAGGCCCTCGTAATCGATGTGAACGATGTTGCCCTTGACGGCCGGGCCCTTGTGGGGCACCAGCTCGGCGGCAGCATTGCGGCGGCGCTCCAGCACGGCATCAATCTCTTTGTCGGTGACGGCGGGGGTCACGCACTCCACATGGAAGCCGGTGGTCTGGGTCAGGTTCAGCTCCGGCTGCAGCGGGGTGGTGGCGGTGGCTACAAAGCCCTCGTCCTTTTTAACGCTGACCAGGTCATAGCTGGGCTCATCCACCGCCTTGAAGCCGTGCTCGGCCATGGCGGCCTCGTACAGGGCAGGAACATCGCGATCCATCAGGTCGTTGATGGCATCATACCAGAATGTGTGCTCGCCGCGGTCGGCCTCGATCTGAGCACGGTCGGCCTCGCCCTTGGCAAAGCCCTTGATGGTGTAGCTGGCGCGGGTGCGCTCATACACCGCATTGGATGCGGTCTCCAGCTCCTCAGCCGTTGCGCTGAAGGTCATCTTGCAGACACTCTTTTCGGGAGTTTCCACGCTTACCAGTTTCATAGGAATCCAACCTCCGTGTTGCCCCCAAAGGAGCGATTTCAAACATTAGTAAAGTTATTATAGCACAAGTGTGGCAAAAGCGGTATAATAAAAGAGAGAAAAAAGTGCGAAGCGGGCGTTTTTGCCCGGCGGAGCACGAAAGGATGTGCATCGGATGCGCTTGTTTGACGTTCTCGGGCCGGTTATGATCGGCCCCTCTTCCAGCCATACAGCGGGTGCCGCCCGGATCGGCTACACGGCCCAGAAGCTTCTGGGCGAGATCCCGGCGCAGGCGGATATCGGCCTGTACGGCAGTTTTGCCACCACCGGAAAGGGACATGGCACGGATAAAGCCCTGGTCGCCGGCCTGCTTGGCCTGCGGCCCGATGATCCCCGCCTGCCCGACAGCTTTGCCCTGGCCGCAGAGCAGGGCATGGCATTCCGGATCCATCCGGTGGAGCTGCGCTCTGCTCACCCCAATACCGCCGTCCTCACCCTGACGGGCCGGGAGGGGCGGGTGCTTTCCATGAAAGCCGCTTCGGTAGGCGGCGGGCGCATCCGCGTGACCGAAATCGACGGCGTGCCCGCCGATTTCGGCGGCGACAGCAACACCCTGATCATTCACAATGAGGACACCCCCGGCTGCATCGCCGAGGTGACCACCTGCCTTGCCGTGCGCAGGATCAACGTTGCATCGATGCAGGTGTTCCGCGCAGGAACCGGCGGCTATGCCGTTATGGTATTGGAGTGCGATTCCCACATCCCCCACCCGCTGGAACGGAAGCTGGCGACCCTGCCCGGCATCCTGAAGGTGACCTGCCTGAACATCGACGAGCCCGAAGAAGACGCGGAGGAATGACCATGTCCTTTTTATCCTGTGAAGAAATGCTGGCCGCTGCCCGCAGCCAGAACATCTCCCTTGCCGAGGCCATCCTGCGCAGTGATCTGGCCGAGAGCCGCCTGACCGAAGAGGCCAGCCGCCATGCCATGCATCACCTGTGGCATGTGATGGAGGCCACCAGCCTGGATTATGACCCTGCCCAGCGCAGCCGCAGCGGCCTGTCCGGCGGCGATGCCGCCAAGGTGGAACAGGCCCATCAGGCGGGCAGGAGCTATGGCGGGGATTACCTTGCTGAGGTGACCGCCGAAGCCCTCAAGACCGCTGAGTGCAACGCCTGCATGAAACGGATCGTTGCTGCCCCCACAGCGGGCAGCTGCGGTGTGCTACCGGCGGTGCTGCTTCCCCTTGCCCGTGCAGGCGAGGCCGATGAAGAAGCCATCTGTGATGCCCTCTATGTGGCCGCAGGCTTCGGGCAGGTCATCGCCGCCCGGGCCACTCTGGCCGGTGCTGAGGGAGGCTGTCAGGCTGAGGTGGGAGCCGCCAGCGCTATGGCCGCCGCCGCCCTCTGCCACCTGAAGGGCGGCACGCCGGAGCAGTGCGCCGCCGCTGCCGCTATGGCACTGGGCAACCTGCTGGGCCTGGTCTGCGACCCTGTGGCCGGTCTGGTGGAGGTGCCCTGCATCAAGCGCAATGTTGTTGGTGCCGTGAACGCCGTTTCCTGCGCCAATATGGCGCTTGCGGGGGTAGATTACGCCATCCCCTGCGATGAAGTCATTGATGCCATGGGCCGCGTGGGCAGTCTGCTCTCCCCTGATCTGCGGGAGACCGGCCAGGGCGGCCTTGCTGCAACGCCGACCGGTGTCCGCATCGCCGAGCGTCTGGCAGAGGAAGCCTGAGGTCCACACGGAAAATATTGAAAAGACGTACTTTTCTGTGCGGAAAAATAAAAAACGAAAATAAAATCAAAAAATCCGCAAAAAACTGTTGACAAACCCCGCCCTGCGTGATAAAATACATCTTGTTCCGACCGGAACGTATGCGTTGGTAGCTCAGCTGGATAGAGTGACTGACTACGAATCAGTAGGCCGGGGGTTCGAGTCCCTTCCATCGCACCAGAAAATGCCGTGAAATCGAAAGATTTCATGGCTTTTTTGTTTTGTAAGCCATGGCTGCACGGTTTCTGCACGGTTTTTGCACGGTCGGTGTTATCCATGTCCGATTATGTAGGGCGCTGTATTGCATTGCAATCAGTGCCCTTTTTTGCATCAGGTGAGCAGTGCCAGGCGGAGTTTTGCCTTCATTTCCGGGTCGGCATCCTTGAGCAATTCCAAAAGAGCCGTCATGGAGATGGTGGGTTCGCCTGCGGCGGGTATAGCCTGCGGGCTGGAGGTGTCGGGCTTGGCATAGAAGCCGCTTTCAAACTTCTTGCCCAGCTCCACACGGGAGGACTGCTGGATATGGGCGTAAGTGTTCACCAGCATATCCGCACTGGCGTGTCCTGTGGTCCCCTGCACCGCCTTGATGTCGCCGCCGGAGATCATCAACTGGTAGGTGGCGCTGGAATGGCGCAGACCGTGAAAGACGATGCGCGGGAACTCCGGGTGCGCGTCCTGCCATTTCAGGAACTTTTTGCGGATGAGCACCGGCTCCACCGCCAGACCGTTGGGCAGTCGCAGCAGCATCCCGCTGTTGCGGTACCGCTCCGGGTCGAGGGCTTCTTCCCGCTTCAGCCGTTCCAGCCACTGCTTCAGTTCCTCTCGCAGGGCGGCGGTCATAAAGATGGTGCGGCAGGAGGCTTCGGTCTTGGTGTCTTTCAGGATGAGGGAGGTCTTGCTGCCCTCCAGCTTGTCCGGGAAGATGCGGAGGATGCAGCCCTTGTCCACCTGTGCCAGCGTGTCCTTCTGCACCCGCTGCATGGAACGGGTGACGGTGAAGGTGCCCATGCCGTTGGCAGCATCAAAGTCGATGTCCTCCGGGGTCAGACCTGCCACCTCCCCTTCCCGCAGCGCACCCACCAGCGTCAGGTGCACCGCCAGATGCAGGATGGAATCCTCCATGCTGTCCAGCGCTGCCCGCATCTCCTCCACCTCCCAGATGCTGCGCTCTTGGGTGGTCTTTTTGGGCGCTTCCACCGGGACGGGGCTTTTGATGAGGATGCCCCACTCCACCGCCAGCAGAAAGGAATTGTGCAGCAGTTGGTGGACTTCATGGAGGGTAGTGCCGGAGAGGGTGCGCTTCTGCTGCTTGGGCGAGAGGTCTCGCCGCTTGCCGCCCACATACTGCCCGCAAGGGGTCTTGCTCAGGGTGTCGTACAGGGCTTCGATGTGGTAAGGCCGCAGCTTCTGCATCTGCATCTCCCCGATATAAGGGATGATGAGGTTCTGGATGAGCGCCAGATTGGACTGGTAGGTCTTGGGTGCCCACTTGTGCTTGCTGCACTGCTTGGGCAGCCAATCCATCAGGAACTCTGCCACCGTCACCGTGGACGGGATCAGGAAGTTACCGGTCGCCAGTTCATGCTCAATCTGCTTCTGGCGTTTGACCGCCTCCTCTTTGGTGGGAAAGCTCTCCCATTTGTCGCAGCTCTTGCCGTGCTCGTCCTGATAGGTGTAGCGGACGCTGTAAGAGCTGCCGCGTTTCGTGATATATGCCATAGATTTGCCTCCTTATCAAGCTGCCCGGTAGAGCCACGCATCGAAGCTGTCCTTCGGGATGCGGATGCTTCCGCCTGCCCGCAGGACACGGAACTCGGTGGTGCTGTTGCACAGGTTGTAGGCGGCACGCTGGCTGATGGCCAGCATCTGTGCGACCTCCTTTACCGTGTACACCAGCTTCGGGGCTTTAGGGCTGTTGGTCGGAGACTTGACGGCATTGGTTCGAGTGACCACCTCCATTGTAGCCGGATCGGAGTCCGACTGCAAGGACTTTTTCGTATAATCTAAAGATTTCACATTCTCGTACATTTTATTACACATAGGCATTTCTCCTTACTTATCGTGGTGCACCACAGGTTCCTGCGTGCGGTTCTCATAAAATCGAATGACCTCCGGCGGGATGCTGTCCAGCGTTTTCAGGGCGGCTTCATAGTCCTGCCGCAGCTTGGCATCCTCCAGACGCTTCAAGACGCTCCCTTCCTTCGCTTTGTCCAGCGAGGCAGAGAGCGTCTTGTTCTTCTCTTTCAGCTTTTCGTTTTCGGCGGCGGTCTTGGTGAAGGCTACGTTGTACTTTCGCAGCTGATCCCTCATCCGTGCCACGTTGGGAATATAGCTGTCCAGCACCTTGCTGATCTCCGCCGCTCGGCTCTTACCGTTGAAGGGATTGATACCCACCAGCAGGGCATCCAGCTGCTCCTTCTGCTTGGTCAGTTGGGTCATCTCCTTGAAGATGCGGGGCGGGATGTGCTCCCGCCCGGTCTGGCTGGCACTTTCACCCCGTTCCAGCTCCGGGTACTGCTTGACCATGTGCTGCCAGAACTCGTCCTGCCACCTCACAAGATTCTTGCGGTTGCCGATGATCTCCTTGGCGCTCAGCCGTCCGTCAGCAGTCAGGGGCACGAAGCAGAGGTGCAGGTGGGGCGTTTTCTCGTCCATGTGGACAACTGCAGAGAGAAAGGTATCCGGGCGCTGTCTGCCCTCTAAAAATTTCAGGGCATACGCAAAGTACGCCCTGATCTCCCGGTTGTTTTTATCCTTGAAAAACTCCGGGCTGGCGGTGACAAGAGCCTCTACCACCCGCACGCTGTCCTTGCGGACACGGCAGTGGGCGGCGGCTATCATGCGGTCGGCTTCTTCCCGGTACCTGCCCTGCGGCTGCACCAGATGGAGGTTGTAGCGGCTCCGGTTCGTGTCGATGTCCGGGTTGCTGGCGTACTGCTCCTTGGTGCGCTCGTTGTGGGCCTCGATGGGGCTGATGGCAGGTCCCTTGTACTTTTTGAATCGCAGGATTCCATATTGGGCTTTCATAGATCACGCTCCTTCTTGGGGTGTACAAAAAATCTGTACGGACTTCAAATAACCTGTACGGTCTGTACGGCGTACGGAAATGCAAAATATAAACGATAACACGTCTTAATTTTCTTCAATTCGCCGTACAGGTGCGTACAAGTACAGACCGTACAGGTTGTACGAACTTCTTCCGTAAAAAAATGCACTTTTTACGGACAGGGGTGGACAAGCGGCTCAATGCCCACGAAACCCCGTACCCTGCGGCCACCGGGCAGATAGATGTTGTTGGTGGCTTCAAGGTTATAGCGGCGGTCGTTCTGTCGCAGTTCTGCGCTGAAACGGATCGCCGATACGCTGTGGCAGGCGTTGTCCTCGCACCACTGCTTATAAATGTCGTAGAACTCCTTGGAGCTGATGGAGTAGTCCGCCTTGAAACGGAAGTAGCCCTCAGACTCCATGAAGTCGATGACATTGTTGCTGCTGCGCTTGATGGTGTCCACGTTGGCGGCGGCTCGTTCGCTGACCGTGAAGCGGAAATCGTTCTGCACCAGCCGGTGCAGTCCTTCCAGACACCACAGCAGGATGCCCTCCAACTCGGCGCACATCTTCTCCACAAGGAAGGGGTCATCCGTGCGGTCAGCAGGCTTGTCCTTGGTGGTCAGGATGAGCTGGCGGCGAAAGAAGCCGTCCGAATGGTCGTACAGCGAGGTCAGCGCACCGTTGCCGAAACAGAGGAACCGGGCGTAAATGTCCCGCTGGTAGCTCTGGACACCTTTACGCTCCAAGTCCAGCTTGGCTTCAGCGGTCACGATGGTCTTGATATAATTCGTTTTGGGCAGGGCGTTCATGTCCATGTCATCGTCGATCATCAGCAGGCGGCGTTCCAGATCGGCGCGGGCAAAACGGTTATTCTCAATCTTCTGGACGCTGCCGTTGCTGGCGGCATCTCCCATGAGTCGCTTGAGCACCAGCCCGATGCGGGACTTGCCCTCGCCGCCCTTGCCGACAATGAGCATCATCTTCTGGCCTTTGGTGCTGGGGATCAGGCAGTAGCCCAGATACTCCTGCAAGGTGGGGATGTCGGCATCGTCCAGCAGCTCGTGCAGAAAGGTCAGCCAGCGGTCAGGGCTGGCGGCTTTGGGGGCATACCTCACAGGCAGGCGGTTCTGGCAGAACAGGCGGCTCTCCTGAAAAGAGCCGTCCGGCAGATGGTACACGCCGTTCTGGAGGTGGAT
>ENA-OQJL01000419-OQJL01000419.1-human-gut-metagenome-genome-assembly--contig:-NODE-419-length-32518-cov-4.729232_pt1 | contig 32518 bp, 19 predicted proteins | sample MGYA00242604_ERZ504770 | MGnify/ENA primary metagenome ERZ504770 (study PRJEB26092, sample SAMD00036359) | human gut metagenome | host: Homo sapiens | study: EMG produced TPA metagenomics assembly of...
ATCAGATATGTCTTCTTACGTATCAGGTCAGGTGATTCAGGTAGATGGTGGTATGAATATGTAATCGAACAGTATGACTGTCGTATACGAAGACAACCATATAATTGTAGTCAACAAGACCGCTTCCGAGATTGTCCAGGCAGACAAGACGGGTGATACACCGCTTTCGGAAACTGTGAAGCAGTACCTGAAAGAGAAGTATCAGAAACCCGGAAATGTTTTCATCGGTGTGACACACCGGCTGGACCGCCCCGTAAGCGGCCTTGTTATTTTTGCCAAAACGAGTAAGGCACTCACCCGTCTGAACGAGATGTTCCGTACCAGTGAAGTGAAAAAGACCTACTGGGCAGTAGTAAAGAATGCCCCCAAAGAGCCGGAAGGTGAATTGGTGCATTATCTGGCACGTAACGAGAAGCAGAACAAGAGTTTTGCTTATGACAAAGAAGTGCCGAACAGCAAGAAAGCGATTCTGAATTATCGGCTGATCGGACATTCGGAGAATTACTATCTGCTTGAAGTAGACTTGAAAACCGGACGTCATCATCAGATTCGTTGCCAGTTGGCAAAAATGGGATGTCCCATTAAAGGAGACCTTAAATATGGCGCTCCGCGTTCCAATCCCGATGGCAGTATTTGCCTGCATGCGCGGAAGGTACGATTCATCCATCCCGTCTCAAAAGAGCTGATAGAGCTCGAAGCTCCTCTTCCCGAAGGAAATTTATGGAAAGGATTTGAACTGCTTTAGTCAGTGCAAGTCCTTTTTCTTTTGCCAAAAGAGTAAATATCCCTGCCATCCATTCGGTAAACTCTGGCGACAGCCTGATAGTATCGAAATAGAGTTTATATTTGCATCATGAAAACTATAATTCATGAAGTAAATCCTACCATGAAACAATTTCGAATTAACAAGAAAAATACAGATGAACGCATTTAAACTTTTAATGGCTGCTTCCTGCTTTTTAGGTCTGGCAACGAGCGGAGTGGCAAAACAGGACTATTCAAAGAGTGAGGGATTGTTACAGTATGTCGATCCTTATATCGGCTCCGGTTTTCACGGGCATGTATTTGTCGGAACGAGTGTTCCGTACGGCATGGTGCAACTCGGACCCAACAATATTCATAAAGGCTGGGACTGGTGTTCGGGATATCATTATTCCGACAGTATTCTGATTGGTTTTTCTCATACTCATTTAAGCGGTACGGGATGTACCGATCTGGGGGATATTCTGATTATGCCTCTCAATGAAATCCGTACTCCCAGAGGTAACCAGGATGATATACGTGACGGTTATGCGTCGAAATACTCACATGACAATGAGATAGCCCGTCCGGAATATTATTCTTTAATTCTGGACAGATACAATATCAAGGCCGAACTGACAGCTACTGACCGGGTAGGTTTTCATCGTTATACCTATCCCGAAGGAAAACCGGCCTCTATACTGATTGACCTGCGTGAAGGAAACGGTTCCAATGCATACGACAGCTATATTCGCAAAGTAGATGACTATACAGTGGAAGGTTATCGGTATGTCAGAGGGTGGAGCCCGTCGCGAAAAGTATACTTTGTGCTGAAGAGCGATCAGAAGATCGAGAAATTTACGGCTTATGACGATAATACCCCCAAACTTTGGGATCAACTGAAAGTAGAATCGGTGAAAAGTGTGCTTACTTTCGGCAATGTGAAAGAAGTAAAGATTAAAGTGGCTATTTCTTCCGTAAGTTGTGACAATGCAGCGATGAACCTGCAAGCGGAACTTTCTCACTGGGACTTCGACAAGGTGGTGAAGATGAGCAGTGACCGCTGGAACAAACAGTTGGATAAGATGACCGTAGAATCAGACGATGAGGCTGCCAAACGTGTGTTTTATACCGCACACTATCATACCATGATCGCTCCTACATTGTATTGTGATGTCAATGGTGAGTATCGGGGGATGAATGATATGATTTACACAGACCCGAAGAAAGCGAATTATACCACTCTCTCCCTTTGGGATACTTATCGCGCCTTGAATCCTCTGATGACTATCATTCAGCCCGAAATGGTGGACAATGTAATTAATTCAATGCTTTCCATTTATCGGCAACAGGATAAACTTCCTATCTGGCCTTTGATGAGCGGCGAAACAAATTGTATGCCGGGATATAGCTCTGTTCCGGTGATTGCAGATGCTTATCTGAAAGGATTTACCGGATTTGATGCGGAAGAAGCCTTGACGGCTATGAAAGCGACAGCAACTTATGAAAGGCAGAACGGAGTTCCTTACGTGATGGCCAAAGGATATATCCCTGCTGATAAAATCCACGAAGCTACTTCCATCGCTATGGAATATGCAGTAGATGACTGGGGAATCGCCGCTATGGCACAAAAGATGGGGAAGACGGCTGATTATGAGACATTCTCGAAGCGTGCCCATTACTATAAGAACTATTTCGATTCTTCTATCCATTTCATCCGTCCGAAACTGGAAGACGGTTCATGGCGTACTCCGTACGATCCGGCACGTTCTATTCACGGAGTCGGCGATTTCTGTGAGGGCAACGGATGGCAATATACATTCTTCGCTCCGCAAGATCCGTATGGATTGATCAGCCTGTTTGGCGGTGACAAGCCGTTTACATCGAAGCTCGACAGCTTCTTTACGAACAATGACAGTATGGGTGAAGGTGCTTCCAGTGATATCACCGGTCTGATCGGACAATATGCGCATGGCAATGAGCCGAGCCATCACATAGCCTATCTCTATACCTATGCCGGCGAACAGTGGAAAACAGCGGAAAAGGTTCGTTTCATCATGAGCGACTTCTACACAGATCAGCCGGACGGTATCATCGGTAATGAAGACTGTGGACAAATGTCTGCATGGTATCTCCTTTCTGCTATGGGATTCTATCAGGTGAATCCGTCTGACGGTGTGTTTGCATTCGGCAGTCCTCGTTTTAAAAAGATAGAAGTGAAAGTGCGTGGTGGTAAAGTGTTTACTGTTGAAGCACCGAATAATAGTAAAGATAATATCTATATTCAGAAGGTTTATCTGAATGGCAAACCTTATCATAAAAGTTATATTACGTACGATGATATAATTAACGGCAGTACTTTAAAATTTGAGATGGGCAAAAAGCCTGCCAAGAATTTTGGTAAAGCTTCTGCCAATAGGCCGATCGTTTTGAATAAATAGGTAAAAAATAGTTTTTAGGATAGGTATTGGTTAGGATGATGAACGCCTTCAAGTGTTTGCGGAAGCATATATTTGAAGGCGTTTTCTTATTGTCAATGACAGATATGGAGATGAAAAAAGAAGGCGTATCAAAAGTCAAAAGTAACTAAACCCTCCTCCTTCAGGAAGGAGGAGTACCCGTAGGAGGGGAGTTTAGTTACTACTGACTTTTGATACGCCTTCTTTTTGTTTGTGAGATATTACTTCTGTTTTATTTTCGGTTTATCAATAAACCTCCAACTCGTAGATTCTTGCAGCCTTCAGACTGTTGTTTTGTGTAGATTGTGTAACCAGCAGTCTGACGTAACGTACCGAAGTCGGCTTAAACTGGCGAACTACCGTGTTTTTCTTGTTATCACTCAGTTCATCAATCGTTTTCCATTCTTCGTCCGGACTGTTTCTGCCTTGTAAGAAGCAGGTATGAGTGATAAAGACGCTGCCTTCATTTCCGGCATTTACCAACTTCCATCCACGGATCGTCTGTTCCTTTCCGAAGTCGAAGTCAATGTAGTTGGGAGCCGTGCTTGTATCACACCATTTCGTCTTCACATCACCGTCTACGGCATATCTTGCAACTTCTTTTTCGTTGGTTTCACCGGAACATTTGATTAGTTTGGCTTGTTTCAACAGGTTTGCTTTACTTGTCGCTTCTTCTCCGTTGCCTGCTTTCAAGGCTGTGCGGAACAATTCCGAAGCCGGAGTTACTGCCGGATACTTCTCGTTAACCAGCGTTGCGGCAAATAATACGATATCTGCATGATCCGGTAAAGTAACCGTAGTCGCTCCTTTAGGAATATCCATGCCAAACTTGAACATATACGTAAACTCATAAGCCTCATCTTTGTCAGAAGCATGACGGTGAGTGCCGACATAAGCGATTTCTGCATCTTTCAGGAAGCCTTCCGTATGTCCCAGATGTTCCCACTGACCGATAAATCCGGTATAGGAAGGTACGGTGATTTCCTGTGAGTTGTTACCGGTGCTGAAGGTAGCAACTGCATCTTCACCGGCAGAGGCTGCCAGGAAATAGATACGGTTGTAAGAATGTCCGGTTGGCAACTGAAGTACATTGCCTTTGCAAGTCAAACCATTGGCAATTTCTTTCTCTCCCAAGCGGAAAGGAATGCCGTCAGCTTTCAGGATGGAGTCGGGGAGAAGTTCTGCTGCATAGCTGTTGCCCGATTCGAAGTTTCCTTCTTTGCGGAAAGCATTCCAGCTGAAACATCTGCGATCATAGTCCAAAGGCAGATAAGCGTATGCCGGAGCTTGAAGATCAGCTTTTTTCTTCAGCTTCACTTTAAATGTCTGTATGCTGTAGGGAGCGATGGATACATTCAGCTGGTTCTTGTTGAAGTCAGCGCTGCCGATCTCTTTTTCCGTACCGTCTGCAAGTACTGCCTTCTCTATTTCACCGGCGAAGGTGATGGCTGCCTGTTGCGGAGCTGCGCCTCCTGTTTCATATACACGTACTACATATTCATCGGATACTTCCGCTTTTTTCAGCGCTTTGATAACGACTTGATCGTTGCTTGAACGCACAAAAGCAAATTCCTTACCTAGTGTTCCGGTATGTTTCGGACTGCTGAAGGCTTTGATCGGCTGATTCAGAATTTCAGCTTTGATGGCGGTGGCGGGTTTGTCAAGTGCTCCGTTATGTCCTGTGAGGCTATAAGTAAATGTATGGAAGCCGAAGTCCTGGTGATCCTGATAAGCGTAATTTCCTTTTGTTTCCGGTGTATGGAGAAGAGTCAGACGGATCGTGTTGTTATCCGGTTTATCCCAGCCATATTTACTGTCATTTAGGATCGATACACCGTAGCTGTTGTTCTTATCGGTCAGGTCTGCCCATTGCTGCGCATATACTTCGTAAGCGGTCTGTACATTATTGCCTCTTTCCACGCTGCCGATTCCCAGATCGTAAGTAGCCTTTTCATTTTCTATATTCAGAGGAAACTCTGCTTTCAGCAGCGTGTTTGTTGACTGCCAGTCTATTTCGTTATAGAAATCTATACGGTCGGCACGGCTGCCTTCGTAGAGGCGGATGTATTGCTTGAAGAGCGATTTGCCATACTTCTTCTCAATGCAGAGTGCTTTACGGAGTGCGCCGTTTTCCACTAAAGTGATCTTTGCGCCGTCTGTGATGGAGACAGGTTCACGGTCGATGGTCTCTTTCAGGATTTCCCATGCAGGCCATGCGTACGACTTGTTTTCGGTGAAGAGTGCCAGGCGAATCGCTTTTCCATCTTTTACGAGTTCTTTGTTGTTGCGCTTGTCGGTCAGTGAGATGATATCTCCGTTTTTATCCAGTGTGATTTTGTAGACGGAGTTTTCGATGGCTGAGGCGGCTGAAGGAGAGATCGTTTTTTCAGATCCTCCGGTGCGGACATCGTACACTGCATAACTGTTTGCGGGCAGTGACGCTGCAACCAGGATGTGAGCACGTCCGTTCTCGTAACCGATCATTTGCGAAGCGACTTTCTTGCCTTGTGCATTGTATACAGTGAAGCCTTTCGGGGTTTTAGGCTGTTCGAGGATGATCTCTGTCAAGTCCGATACCGGGAAAGCGTTTGCATTATAAAGAACGACAGGCGTTCCTTTCACGCGTGTATCCATCTGTCCGGCAATGGCGTTGACGGAAGAAGTCAGTACTTGTGAGAATTGTTTTAGAGAGATCAGTTCATCGTTCCATGAGAACTCATAGGCACGGGGGATACTCGTTCCCGTCAGGTCATCATGGAATTGATGGAAGATGAAACGTTTCCATGCCTCCGTCAGCGTGTGTTGCGGATAGCTGGCAGTACCCAACCATTCGGCAGCGACCGCCGCTCTTTCTGCTGCATCGCCCAACTGTTCGTTTTGCCGGTTGTACAGCTTCATGGCTGCCTGCGAAGTATAGCAACCTGTTCCGTGAACATCCATCAATAACTCTCCGTCAAATACCGGCAGTTCCGGGTGATTGTTGAACGGCAGATAATCTTTGAACAACTGATCGCTGGTAGCACTGATCACCTCTACCGGACCATCACCTTTGATTCCCTGTTCTACAGAACGTACCGAACCCAGAGTAGGAGAACCACCGATGTCCCCTGTTCCATAATAGCGGTAGACCGTATTGAGCGGAGTACGTTGGGCTAATTTTTCCAGATCTTTATTCTTCGAGAGATCTTCGTTGTTCCATTTGCGTCCGTAGTCATATCCGTGGGCTAGCATTACTTGTTTGCCGTCAATGCCCTTCCAGAGTCCGATGGTAAACGGATGCTTGCTCTTTCCATAGAAGGGATGATTACGCCAGTCCAGCTTCTGTGAAGAGAAGCCGATCAGTCCGCAGTGTGCGGCAATGGTGGGAAGCGTCCATCCGAATCCGAAGCAGTCCGGCAGGAAGATATCCGTTCCTTCTTTTCCGAACTCTTGCCGGTAGTACGTCTGTCCGAGCATGATGTTACGGATGGAGGCTTCGACGGAAGGAACCAACACATCACTTGCTTCCCAGCTACTTCCGGCGATATGCCAGCGGCCTTCCTCGATGAATTTCTTCATCTCTTCATACTGTTCGGGATAGTATTCCTTCATCCACGCATACTTCACTCCCCCTTCAAAGTTGAAAACGTATTCGGGATATTTCTTTAGCAGAAATAAGTTCTGACTAATGGTATTCCAGACATATTCGTTGATTGTTGTCTGGATGTCCCAGTTCCACTGGGTGTCGAGGTGGGCGTCCGACACCATATAGGCTTTCACCTTTTTCTTCGCGGTGTCATCTTGTGCATAGCTTCCTCCTGCTAAGGCAAGGGCGAGGGCTACGGCAATTACTTTTTTGTTCATCATGGTTTATTTTTAACAAGTTTAGTAGTTTACAAATTTATACAAAACTAATGGAATTAATTCTATTAGGGTTTAGAATAGTACTTCTTTATGGAAATGGCACGGATATTTACCTTTTTGGCACCACTTTACATCTAGAAAGTATTCTTGTCCGGTTCGGGCTGCATCTTGTCAGTCATAAAGAATGATTGCTCAAGAAGCTTTTTGTCATTCAAAACGTGTCCAAATATAGCGGATTTCGAATGATTAGCTGTCCTTTGTAGTGCCAATATGTAGGCAAATATATTTTGTCTGTTCAGAGTACTCTATGGATAATTAGGGTATAAGATAAGTAGCTGATTATCATTCTATAATATATGTTTGTGAACAATGAAAGTACAGCAGGTGTCGGCAATGACAAACCAGTATCAATACTCTCTGACCATTTTATCTTATCATGTTTTTTAGATGTTGCGGTAATAACTCCCATGATATGCTCTCCATTTGTTTCCCGGTCATTACGTTTATTGCAGTTGATGTAGAAAAGAAATTTACAATGATTCTTTTAGTGTTTGTTGATAAAATAGCTTTTCTTGCATAACTTGGTTATATAAACTCAAATTCCCGTTCTCCATGTCCCGGCATGCAGATGAGCTGCATAATCTCCAAAGTGGCATGAGATTTCATTGTGATAAGGTTGCCTGCACCTTTTATCTGTATTTCTTAATAATGTGATGTCTGTATACATTCCATAGTTATCCCAATATGTGTCTGTTAGTAGGCCGGGACCTGTTATGTCTAAAATCTCCTGTTGCGATTTTAAGATTATTGTGGCTCTTTCTGCCATTTCATCCATTATTCTGTGTAAAAAAGGATGTTTAGGGATTCCACCGAACATATAGTTGGCTATTCGAAGTCGATATCTTAAATTCAAGGCTTCTTGCTCTGCCTGGCAGACAATTTTCTCTTCTCCTAAAACCAAATTATACTTTCTCAACTCATCAAGTGGCTTTAAACTTAACATATCTAAATCCATATAGAATCCTCCATAGAGGTATACAAGGGCTAATCTTAAGAAGTCTGCTTTTTGTACATTGTGATAGAATGCATTATAGGCTTCGATGTATTCAGGTAAATCTTGATTTAATATATCCTGTGCATCATCCTTATTATATAGGCGGATATTCCAGTCCGGATGATTGACTTGTATTTCTTGTTTGCATTTCTCGAATAGTTCGGGGAACGGTTCATCTTTGCGTAGAAAGATAAGGTGTATATTCTTTGGGATCATTATTTATTTTATTTTTAAAGGTTACTTACCAAACCAGGTACCAAAGAAATAGTGTATGGCATGAGCCTGATTGATACGCTCTTCCATTTCTTTAGGAATCTGGTTGTTTTTTATTTTCTCTACCTCCCATTGTCCGATAGGATATATTGTCTTTGATTCGAGGATACGTATGTCTTCTTTATGTGGAAATGCGTTGAATGCATGCGTTAGCAAGAAAGGGCCTGTGGAATCCAGTATATCAAATCCGTTATTAACAACTTTCCCACCGGAATGATTGATTAACCTTTGGCATACAAAGTTGATAAAATCATTATCGGGTGTTGACGCCATGAAAGCGTTGCAAATGATATATTCAAAACCAAAGCGTTTAGCATGCCAGTCGGGTTCCTTACCTACGATAAAATCCGATCCTTCTAGTAAGAACTCAATATTTTCGAGGCACTCGAAATCCATGTCTACGTACAATCCTCCATAAACTTTCAAGAGAAGATAGCGTATAGCGTCTGCTCTTTGTATGTTACAAGGATATGTATCATACTTCTCCAGGAAATCAGGGAAATGTTTGCAGACAAATTCCCTGTTCATTTCATCTGTCCATAGGATATATTCCCAATTCGGGAGATATTCTTTCCATGTTTGTGGCAGTTGGTCAAGAGGAGAAGGTACATCTTTTGTTTTCCATGTTTGGTGGATAATTCGTGGGATTCTTAAACTGTTTTTCATAGTCTTTATTGTTGAAATATTTTCTTTTCTTTAATATTTTCTCTTCTATATCGAATGAGGGTTTCATTGCTCTTCAACATGTCCGGAGTGTAGATTTGCGGTTGATAATATGCCTCTTCCAGTTTTTTAAACTTTCCATCCGGCATTATCTGATATTTAGTATCTATACGTTGCCCTTTCAGGTTATCTAGGTGTATAAAATTTCTTTTTATACTATCGAACTGAATGATGTAATTATTTTCAGGAAAGTTCAACTGTTGAACATTCACCGTAAAATCTTTATTGATTTGTGCTTCCATGGTTCTAGCTTTGCTGCATGTTCCAGGCCATTCACAAATGGGAATGTAGTCAATGATTGCTCCTGCAAAATTGAATGTAACTAACCAATGTTTATCCATATCGTGAAGAGCTGACCAAGTTCTGACTATTCCCATGATATATTTTCCATTAGTATCTTCAATGAGAGAAAGAACTGTTTCAATGGGAGGTCTCTTGTCTCTTTTGTCAAGATTAGCATAGAATGGAGAATTGCTTATTCTATAAGATGTACCTTGAGTTACTGCTCTCGTATGTTCAAAATCATCACGAGAGATACTGTTGTTGTCTTGGTAAACAAAGAATGAAATATCATAATTGATGGGTAGCTTTAGGAACTCATTTTTTGAAAAAACATAGAATACACGTTGCAAGTTCTTTTCTTTTATATCCGATAGCTTCACTAAAGAAGTGACTTTGTAGCTGTTTTGGCCATACATAGATAGTCCGCTTGCCATTATTAATATAATTAAAATTGCTACTTTTTTCATGGTTGATTATTATTTATAGATGATGATAGAGTCCACGGTAAAAGTGGACTCTATCGTTTCGTTCTAGGTTATACATTTTTATATTATAAAGATGTTGTATCATATTTCCCACCGTCGTTGGGTCTTACTTGAGTTACAGTATAATATCTGTTAGCAACCTTTGTGCTTCCCTCTAGCTTTAAATTTTCAGTTTTGTAGTAAAGGCGATTAATGTTGCTACATCCATCATCAGAGTTGGAAGTTGCATTATCCATAAATGTATAGTAATACTGTTGTCGTGAAGTATCATATCCTCTTCCTGTAACTACAATAAAATGGTCTGTACCGTCGATGTTTGGATTTAAATCGAGATCATAATCAACTCCTACTATGATAACTCGTTTTGCATTGAGATGTTTATCGATACATTCAATTGCATTTTTGTAGTTTTGAGCTGGATCATTTCCCCAGTTTGTTAATAATCCATTTGCAGAATCAACTAGCTTAAAAACATTTAAGCTACTTCCGTAATTGGATAATCCATATTTTTTTAGTGTTTCTTTGCAAAGACTTAAGCAATTAGCTCCTTCTCTCCAACCAACAAACCTACTTTTGTCCATTAATTCTATTGGATCTTTGGGAACGGGTTTGTCTCCACCTCCAGGTTTCGGACCATCACCGCTAGTTCCTCCACCGCTAGTTCCTCCACCGCTAGTTCCACCACCAGTCCACCCGCTACCACTTCCCCAATCTCCACTTCCCCAGTGTCCGCTTCCCCAATACTCGCCAGAACCACTACCGCTGCCGGAACCACTACCGGAACCGAAACCTGATCCGCTACCGTAGATAGTTACGTCCGGTGTCATCCATCCAATGCCACATACATAGACGGTGGTATCTAAGGCTCCTTGGGCATTAAGCCGTTGATAAACTTCTTCTGTCATGCAATCATTGGGACCTGTACCTGCCCCTGAATTGTAACTGGAGATCAATATGGTTTGGTTGATCCCTCTTAATTTTAATTTCTCCGCTTTACTTTTCTTTTCCATAATACATGATAATTTTAGTGTTTATAAATAAAGTCGTTTCTTTTGGATGCATAGATAAGTTTATACACTTGTTTAAGTTGAAATCAATTGATACATATCACCCCATGATAAAGAAGATATTCTACTTCCGTCAGAATTAATTTGTAAGTTTGTTCTTTATCTTTGCTGATTTCAGATGAAAAACAAGGTAGCAATTCGTTGAACAGACATTCAAATGTCTTCTCTTCTTCTATGAGAATCAGAATATTATAACATAAATCGTTAATAAGCACTTCTTTAAAACCCTCATATAGCAGACATGGAATGCATACTATATCAAAGTGGTCTGAATGGCACTCTTTGTTTATACGTTCTTTAAGCAGTTTTTTTGCTTCTGTCGGCCAGGGTTCCGGAATTTCGTAAATGGATAGGTAGGGATTTCTATTAATAGTAAATATGGCTTGTTCCTCTTTTCCGGCATTTAGAAACATGAAATAGGAAGATGAGCATTTCTCCCAATCATACAGATCGGTATAAGATAGCTTTTCCCATTTTTTGGACAAAGAATGAAGATAATCTTGATAGGATGCAATACACATTTGTACACTCAAATCGGGGAAGGTAGTATTTTTAGCCTTGTTTTGCATTCGCTTATGATTATTCGCGAACAATTCTACTACTCTATTGTAATAGTCAGGATATTTATTTAATAGAGTTTTGCTAAGTAAATCACAAATCCGTTGGTTCTTTTTATGTCCGCCGATGATATGTAATAGTTTGGCTTTGTCGTATAGATAAAAATTACAGAAATCATCATAAATGTATCCATTGTCACGAACGCTGTGATCAAGGACTGTTGCCACAGGTTTGTTATAACTGTTTGACTGGGCATAAAACAATATTTGTTCAAAGAGGATATTGTTATTTATGTGAATATCTTTGCTGTTTATATCATTTAAATGGTTTGATTCGATAAAGTTAAATGCAGTCCGGCAGTATTCAGCTATAAACTCCAAGTCATTTCCTCCGATAATTCCTGCATTATATGACATGATAGAGTCTTTTTCTAATTCTTTTTTTAGGAAGGATGGCATTAATAAATCTTTTTGTAGAATATGATTCATCATACTTTTATAATAACTGCTTCCTATTTCTTTGTTCTGAGCAATCAATTCACTCATCTCTATGGTGTTGTCTAGTTTATTAGGCAAATATACATCTCCGTCTACATGTATGAAGGGTTCTTTTTGGAGTGAATAGGTTAATAACTTGGGATATGCCCAATGAGGTTCAGGGCAAGTTAGATTGTCGTATTGAATGATGATATCTGTATACGGTAGTTTCAATTGTTCGGCAAAGATTTCATATCCATGGGAATCGGTATATAAAACGATATTTTGATAGTTGTCTTTTAAAGAAAGACAACTTAATGCCCATGACATTAAATGGTATTGTGGATTCATCCATCCAAAACTATTGTCTAACAATGAATTATTTCCATGCCAAAAGGTTTGTACTATTTTCATAACTATTGATTTGTTGTGTGTTATTTCTATAGTGATAAAATTAGTAATAATGTGGAGGAAAAGGTCCTTCAGATAGGGCTAATTCGCATGGTTGGCGCAAATGTTTACTTTTTTGGCAGTGAAATATGTTTTTTGTGCATCAATCTTGATAAATATAAGAACTGCAAGGATCAGCACAACCTCTGTTCATTCAGAATTGTGTAATCCTTGCAGTTTTATTTATGTCGGGTAGAAAGAAACAGTTTGTTTAGGGCAGCGGATCTGCGGCAGCAGGTTTCTTCGGATTGTAGATAGCCATACCCACCTTGGAATCTGCGCAACCATAATACAGATACCATTTATCCTTATAATAAACCATCCCTTCGATGAACACCGTTCCGTCTACATACTGCCCGCTCTTTTCGAAACTATCCATCGGGCGGAAGAACGGTTCGTCGAGACGGGTGATGAAACGGGTCGGGTCATTGGCGTCGAAGAGGGCTTGTCCGGCAGCGTAAACATTGGCGGTATAGCGTTTGTCGCCTCTGCTTGCACTGTTTTTACCATTATACAGAAGTACGATTCCCTTTGGAGTATAAATAGCTGGAGGACCGCATTCCGTCAGCTGGCTGTCGAAGTGTCCGTCACGGGGTGAAAACAGTTTTCTCAGCGAGCCGTCCGTATTTACGTATGGAGTCCAGTTGACTAAATCTTCGGAAGTGGCGGCAAACACATGTTCCTCTCCCCAATACATGAAGTATTTTCCGTCGATTTTCTTGATCACCTGTTTCCCATTGACAACTTCGGTCAGAATGGAGCCGGACTTGCATCCTAAATTGAAGAACTTGCCGTCATATGCTTTGGCAAAAGCGGGACCGTGCTTTGTCCAGTCTTTCAGATTGCGGGAAGTGGCTATTGCCAGACGCGGAATGTGGCGGTTCCATTGCGTATAAGTCATCACATACAGTCCTTCTGCTGTGACGGCGATACGCGGGTCTTCGCATCCGCCCGGCCATTCCAGTTTCTTTTGAGTATCGTTATCCGGATAAAATACCGGAGTCTTTTCCCGCTTGAAGTGAATGCCGTCACTCGAAGTGGCGTATCCGAGACGTGAGGTACGGTGACCGATACCGACACCGGATTTATCTTCTGCCCGATACAGCACGACAATCTTGCCGTCATGCAGGGTAGCTGCCGGATTGAAAGTGTCATTGGATTCCCATGCAACGTAATCCTGTGTCATCGGACAATAGAATTTCGTGTTCTCTATAGGAGATATCACCGGATTAGCTCCCTGTGGTCGTTCGAAGCCTCCGAATGCCCAATCGGGTAATACGTTCTTTTTGTCGTTGGAAGGTTGTCCCAAGGCGGTACAAGTCATCATGGTTGTAGTAACCAGAAATAAAAAGGTTGATTTCATATTATATAATTATTATTTTGGGGAGTAATATATACTCTCTACATATAAATTAAAAAATAAAGATTTGCTGTCATCTGTCACATAAATGGTGGCAAATGAATGATTATGTGATTGTTATGAGGTGACGGCAAGGTGTGATAGCAGAGTGACAGTAGTTTTGCTGTCACTGTGGCATCGCGGAGACGCTTACGGCGAAGAAGGTCGGTTTCTGTGCCTTGATACCAAAGTTTCGTCGGCGAGAAACTAAAGTTTCAGCGGTGAGAAACTATGGTTTCATCAGTGAGAAACTTTAGTTCCAGCGGCTTGAAACTTTAGTTTCGGAAGCTTGAAACTTTAGTTTCAAAAGCATGGAAACTCTTGTTTCATACAGTGAAACGATTGGTTCCAAAGCATGGAACTATCGGTTTCACCGTATGAAGCAGTTATCTTATAAGTAAAGATGGAGTAGAGACTACTGAATGCTGTTCAATAAGTCCACTTTGCCTTCATTGACCAGTTTGAGGATCAGCTCTCCGAACAACGTATTCTGCCATGCAAACCATGCACGGGTAAAGTTTTTCGGGTCGTTTTTGTTGAATGATTCGTGCATGAAGCCGGTACCTGCATCCGTATCCATCAGCATTTTGATGCAAGTTTTGATTTCTGCGTCATTCTGGCTGGTGAAGGCTTTCATCATGATACTCATGGGCCATATCATGTCATATCCGATATGCGGACCTCCGATACCTTCCCCGGCACTGCCTTTGAAGAAGTAAGGATTGTCTTCGCTCCATACAAACTTGCGGGTATTCTGATAAATCGGATCAGTCACTTTGACGTCGCCCAGATAAGGCAGAGCGATGAGACTCGGCACGTTGGCATCGTCCATCAGTAGCTGATTGCCGAAGCCATCTACCTCGAAAGCATAAATCTTACCGTATTTCGGATGGTTGTAGACAGCATATTTCTTTAATGCTTTTTCTACTTCATCCGCCAGTGCGGTACATTCTTTGGCCAGCGCCGGTTTCTTGTTCACGGTGTTCAGAATTTCGGCAGCTTTGCGCAAGGAAGTGACGGCGAAGAAGTTGGAAGGAACGAGGAACTGGAAAGTCGTAGCGTCATCCGAAGGGCGGAAAGCGGAAGCAATCAGTCCGACAGGTTTCACCGGATTGCCCCAGCCATCATTGGTCATGGTGTCGAGTGCGCGTTCGGTCTTACGCTGGAATCTGTACGGACCTTTCGCGTCGTCCTTACGCTGCTGTTCCTTGAAAGTCTTCAGCACATTTGCAATGGCCTGCAACCATTCGTCGGAGAATACGCTGGCATCGCCCGTTGTTTTCCAGTAATGGTATGCCAGGCGGATCGGGTAGCAGAGAGAGTCGATTTCCCATTTGCGTTCGTGAAGTTCCGGTTTCATGTCCGTCAGGTCGCTCATCCATTCGCCTCCTTCGGAGTTCATGTTGAAGGCGTTGGCGTACGGGTCGATATTGATACATTTAAACTGGCGGTTGATGACTCCTGCCAGCATCTTTTTCAGTTCGGGGTCTTTATTGGCAAGCTGCACATACGGCCATACCTGCGCACCGGAATCGCGGAGCCACATGGCGTGGATGTCTCCGGTGTATACAAAAGTGTCCTCTTTTCCGTCGAAGTGAACGGTGGTGTCCAGTGTGTTCGGGAAGCAGTTCTCGAACATCCATGCCAGTTTCGCATTGGTCAGTAGTTGCTTGATGTGGTCAATCTGCCGTTCCACTTCCTGCGATACGAATAAGCGCTTGGAGGCTTCGGGGCGGTTGGTCTGGTAATTATTGACCCGGGTATTGTCTTGCTGGGTCACAAATTCGCGGTTTTCCATTGCTTGCACGCCGGCAGCGCCCGAAAGTGCTGCGCAGAGGCAAAGTGTTTTGGTTATATTCATGGTAATTGTTTTTTTAATTCATGTAAGGGTTAATAATCAATGTTTTATTTCTCGATTTCAGCGAACAGCTCGATCAGGCAGGCATTATCGAGCAGCCATTTATAAGGTTCCTCGTTATGTCCCGACCAGTCTCTTCCCAATAATCCGTTGGCATCCCGATAGTTTCTCCATGCGTGGAGCGCGTTCTCTGCCATCGCACGGACATAAGTCGGGTTGTGGTCAATCTTCTCCAGCGCCTTGAAGCCTCTGAACAGAATCACGTTAAACCACGACATATCCTTGTGTACCTTGACTGACGGGTCTTTCTTATCTGCTTTCGAACGGAAAAAGGCATCGGTTCCCGCGGCTGTCTTCTGGGCATCGCGCAAGTAATCCTTGTCTCCTGTCTCTTCGTACAGCAATACGCCTGCCTGAATCATTTGTCCACTGTTGTAGGCGTACTTGTCTTTCGAGACTTTCCCTTTCAGGTTGATATTGTCCCAGTAAAGGAAGTCGTCGGGATCACACAAGTGTTTTCTGGTCCATGCGTAAGTTTCCTTGGCCTTGTCCAGATACTTTTTGTCCTTCGTCAGACGGTATAGCTTGACGCCGAGTACTGTTGACGGGGCATTGGAGCAGGTGTGCTTCGCTTCTTTCTGCTGTTCGCACCAGAAGATTCCTCCGCCCAGTTCGTTACTCCAGCCGCTGTAGATGTATTCGTACAGGGCAATGGCCTTTTTCAGATAGTCGGCCTTCTTTGTGAGGCGGTAGTAGTCGCAATAATCCAGTGCGATCCAGATGTTGTCATCGTAGTAGCGTCCATGCTGACCGTATTTGACTGGGTACGACTGATAACATGCCGGAAGTCGTTCTCCGTCCCAGTACTGTTCCAGTCCCGGCAGGATGCGCTTTTCCAGTATCGTCTTGTACTTCTTGTCTCCGGTAGCCTGGTACATGGCTACGCAACCGGACATCATCCCTGAGTAGGGCCACAGAAAGGAGGCCTTCAGGTTCCGTTCTGCTGTGCTCCGCCCGCCAGATAAGTGATTTTCTGGTCGGGATTCACGGGATATGTTTCGGTAAGCAGCCCGTCTTCCGTCTGATATAAATTCAGAACATTGTCGAGGATAGAGTCGGCAATGGACACGAAAGGATGATTTTCCACCGTTTTTCCGGAAGCGGAAGCGAGGCAAAACAACATACAGGCTACAAAACATATATTTCTCATATGGGTATCAGATTATTTAATGAAGTATTCGGGGTTATTTTTGCTGACGTTGGTCAAACACCAATTCCACTTTTACAGGGAAATGGTCGGATGGCGTACGTGCTTCATAAGCCTTAATGGTGATCTCTTCCGGACAATCTCTCACGTCCTCCTTTTTACTGTTTTCCCGTACACTCCGATAGGTATCTGTCAGCACACCGTATCTCTTGACGTGGAAAGAAGGTGAAACGAAGATATGGTCGATGCGGCTTTCGGTAAAACTGTTCGGATCGAAGTTGTTGAAAGTTCCGTTGAGCGCATATCGGTAGTCGCACTTCTCGTAAGAATCGCAGAGGACGCCTTTGCTGACAAATGCGTCGTAGGACTGGTGGGTCTGGTCGACATTGAAGTCTCCCGTCAGGATAGCCGGCAGATTCTTGCCTCTTCCCAGTTCTTTCATCTTTTCCTGTACGAGGAAAGCGCTCTCCACACGGGCTTTCTTGCCGATGTGGTCCATGTGGAGATTGAAGAACAGAAACTCGAAACCGGTATCTTTGCATTTGAAGTGACCCCAGCTGCAAATACGAGGCAATACGGCATCCCAGCCTTTGCTCGGCATGTCCGGAGTTTCCGACAGCCAGAAATCTCCTTTCTCTACGATGTCGAATTTGTCGGTGCGGTAGAAGATAGCGGAGTGTTCGCCTTTGTCTTTACCGTCGTCGCGCCCTACACCGATATAGTCATAGCCGGGAAGGGCTTCTTTCATGTCTTTCAGTTGGTGAAGGAAGCATTCCTGTGTGCCGAAAATATCGAAATCGTGATATTGCACGATCTGGGCAATCACCGGATAACGCTGTCCCCATCCGTCTCCACGGGCGGAGTCGGAACCGTTGGCATTTCTCAGGTTGTAGGAGGCAACGGTGAGCGAAGTAGGCTGATAGCTCTGGCAGTTGCAGAAGACTATCGCTGCAAGAACGATAAATAAAAGGTTTCTTAGTTTCATGTTTTCTTTAGTTTGTTTGGATTAGATCATTCATTAAAGCATTCAAAAGTACGACATTTTATTCAAATGAAAGGGAATACGGAATATCTTTTTCAGTCGTTCCCCGCTGTTTGTTCGGCGTAGGACTCATCTGATACTGGATATTCGCTCCTTTCAGTAATTGGTCGTGCGTCAGATAATTGCGGGTGAATACCTTGCCATTTACCTTCATATCCTTCACATAACGGTTGTCGGTGTTATTGTTGTTCGCTTTTATTGTGACGGTTTTTCCATTTTCCAGATGCAGCTTGGCTGATTTGAAAAGGGGAGTTCCCAGAATGTACTGATCTGTTCCCGGACAAACGGGGTAGAATCCTAAAGCCGAGAAGACATACCAGGCAGAAGTCTGACCGTTGTCTTCGTCACCGCAATATCCGTCGGGGCCTGCCGTGTAGAGCTTGTCCATGATTTCACGAACCCAGTGCTGGGCCTTCCAAGGTTCTCCCGAATAGTTGTAAAGATAAACCATGTGCTGGATAGGCTGGTTGCCGTGAGCGTACTGTCCCATGTTCATTACCTGCATTTCACGCATTTCGTGGATCATGCCACGGCTTTCCATACCCTGTTTGCCCGGAATGACAAAGACGGAATCCATCATGTTGTTGAACTCTTTCTTGCCTCCCATTAGGTCTATCAGCCCTTGCGGATCATGGAATACGCAGAAACTCCAGTGCCAGCTGTTGCCTTCGCAGAACTCGCCGCTCCAGTCTACTGCATCAAATTTGGGGTTGAACACACCTTTGTCGTCTTTGCCCACCATCAGTTTGGGTTTCGGGTGGTAGACGTTCTTGTAGTTCAGTGCACGTTGTTTGAAGATGTCGATTTCGCTTGCCGGTTTGCCCAGTTTCTTGCCTAGCGTGTAGATGGTCCAGTCGTTGTACGCATATTCCAGCGTGCGTGCAACATTCTGTCCTATACCGATATTGTTGGGGACATAACCCAGTTTGTTGTAGGCGTCGTATGCAAGGCGGCCCGAAGCTGTGCCGCGGAGATGGGCGTTTGCGTCATGTTTCAATGCTTCCCAAAGTGTTTCGATGTCATATCCGCGCAGTCCTTTGATATAAGCGTCGGCTACTACGGAAGCAGAGTTGTTGCCGACCATACAGTCACGGTGTCCGGGACTTGCCCATTCCGGAAGGAATCCGCTTTCAAGGTACGCATTGACCAGTCCTTCCTGCATCTTCTGATTCATGGACGGATACATCAGGTTCAGGAATGGGAACAGACAGCGGAACGTATCCCAGAAGCCGGTATCCGTAAACATATACCCCGGCAGCACTTTTCCGTTGTAAGGGCTGTAGTGTACGACCTGTCCTTTGGCGTCTATTTCATAAAAACTGCGTGGGAACAGCATCGAACGATAGAGGCAGGAATAGAAAGTGCGCAGATTGTCGATATTATCGTCTTCCACATCTACTTTGCTCATTTCACGGTTCCAGATGTCTTTTCCTTTAGTGACCAGCTGGTCGAAACTATCCTTGCCCAGTTCTTTGAGATTCAGTTCCGCCTGCTCATAACTGATAAAAGAAGAAGCGACACGTGCGTGAACGATCTCCCCTTTCTGGGTAGCGAATCCGATGATCGCTCCGGTATGGTTGCCCTGAACTTCTGTTTCGTTCGGGAGAATGTTGTTCTCTTTCACGCCGGAAGTAAAGGTAAACGGTTTGTCGAACTGGATGACAAAGTAATTCTTGAAGTTCTCCGGCACTCCGCCGCTGTTCTTGGTAGAATAACCGATGATCTTGTTTTCTTCCGGAATCACCTTCACATAAGAGCCTTTGTCGAATGCATCGATAACGACATAAGCGTTCTTGGTTTCCGGATACGTGAAACGGAACATAACGGCACGTTCCGTCGGAACGAGTTCCGTAGTAACGTCGTGGTCTGCGAGATACACCTTATAATAATAAGGCTTGGCAATCTCCGCTTTGTGCGAGAACCAGCTGGCGCGTTGGTCCTGGTCGAATACCAGTCCGCCTGTGATCGGCATGATGGAAAACTGACCGTAGTCGTTCATCCACGGGCTGGGTTGATGTGTTTGTTTGAAGCCCCGGATTTTGTCGGCATCGTAGGTATATGCCCAACCGTCGCCCATTTTACCGGTTTGCGGTGTCCAGAAGTTCATTCCCCACGGCAGTGCCGTAGCCGGATAGGTATTTCCGGTCGATAACTCAAACTTGGACTGCGTTCCTACCAGCGTGCTGACATAGTCTACCGGATTCTTGACGGCAGAAATTTGCATGCTGTACAACACCGCACCTCCAATAAATAACAGGTGTTTAAATGAAAAATGTGTTTTCATGAACAAATGAATTTATGAATAAAATTAGTTTCTGTGACGAAAATAGAGAGAAAAGGAATGCCGCTACCGGAAGTCGAAACACTAAATCGCCCTGTGGCGCTATAATTAACCAAACTGGCACGCATTCTTACATATATTCTGCGCCAAAAAAGTGCTGGAAAGTTTTTTTGTTTACCTTTGTCATATTGCAAATCTAAGGATTCTATGCCATGAAAAAACATTGTATTTTACTTTTCTTCTGCTGCCTTAATCTGCTGATGAATACAGCCGGTGCCTATAATCTGAAGCAGGTTGCCGACAAAGAATATATGTCCAACAGCTCTATTACTTCTCTGTGCCAGGACGACAAAGGACTGATGTGGATCGGCACTTGTGACGGACTCAATATCTATGACGGTCAGGAGATCGAAGAGTTTAAGACCCGTGACAAGGAGGATTACTTATCCGGCAATCAAATTGATAATATTGTTTATACCGGTAACGATACTTATTGGTTTCAGACTTATTATAGCCTGATACGCCTGGACCGTAAAACGAACTCCATTACACGCTTTAATGAGTTTCAGAAACTCTTCTTGATGAATAAGGATAATCATGGCACCTTGTTTATCATTAAAGACACCAACTGCATCTATTATTTTCATAAGAAGGAAGGCATCTTTAAGAAAATCAATGTGACCGGTATCCCGATATCGGATGTCATTACTTTCTTCTTTGATAAAAATAACCGTATGTGGGTGATGATGAAAGGGTATAACCGGTGTTATGACCTGCAACAGGACCCTCTGACGGAGAATATCACTTTAGTATCGCAGAAAAGCGGTTTGGATCATCACACGCCATTGATTTGTAGCTTTTACGATGACGCCGCCGTTTACTACGTGGATAAAGAATACAATCTCTATGCCTTTCATATTGAGAGTAAAAAGAATGAATTTATAGCTAACCTGGGAGCGAACATACAGGCGCATGACAAGATTTCCTCCATTGTTAAATATCATGATAGCTTTTTTGTCGGCTTAATGATGGACGGTGTTCTGACGTTGGAAAAACAAAAGGGCAGCGGTGAATATCAGATTCAGACCTTACCTATAAATAGCGGAACATTCAGCCTGATAAAAGACCGCTTTCAGGATGTTGTCTGGATTGGTACGGATGGGCAGGGCGTTTATCTTTACTCAAATCCTCTTTATTCTATAAAATCGGTGGTACTGAATAACTATACCGAAAAGATAGAACGGCCCGTGCGTGCTTTGCTGCTTGACAAGGAGCGTACTTTTTGGATCGGTACCAAAGGGAATGGAATACTTAAAATTTTTGATTATGAGGTACAAAAGAATATCTCGGACTGCCGCTCGGAGATACTGACAACATCGAACAGTGGTTTAGGCAGTAATGCGGTCTACTGTATCAGAGAAAGTAACCGTAACTTGCTATGGATCGGTGATGAAGAAGGACTGAACTTTTATTCGTATCGTGAACGCCGTATCAAGAAACTTCCTCTCTGGATTGATAATGAGGAATTCAAATACATACATGATATTTATGAAACGGAGGACTCGGAATTGTGGCTGGCCAGTGTGGGGATGGGAGTAGTCAGAGCGCGTATCGGAGGTACACCGGATCATCCGGTTCTTGAAAAGTTACAACGATATGTGGTCAATGGCGGAGAATTCGGCTCTAATTACTTCTTTACGATCTGCAAGGGGGACAGTCTGAACCTGTTGTTCGGCAATATGGGATACGGGGTATACCGCTTCAATGAAACGATCAACGGATTGGAACCGCTGACCACTCATAAGTATGAGAATATGAACTTGAACAAGGTAGTACCTATTATAAAAGATGATGCGGACAATTATTTGATCGGTACTACTTATGGAGTCATCAAGTATGCCTCAGAAAACTCTTATCAACTGTTTAATGCGAAAGACGGTTTTCTGAACAGTACTATTCATGCCATTCTGAGGCATTCGTCCGATAACTTCTGGCTGAGTACGAATCAGGGATTGATTAATTTTGATACCAAAAGAAATGTATTCCGCTCTTACGGCTTTGGCGACGGGCTTAAAGTCGTCGAATTTAGTGACGGAGCTTCCTACAGAGACCCGCAAACGGGTATACTGTTTTTTGGAGGAATCAACGGCTTTGTAGCTATTCAGGCAGACGGACGTCCCGAACAGCTTTATATGCCTCCCATCTACTTTGACAAACTCTCTATCTTTGGAGAACAATACAATCTTGGAGAGTTTATCACCCGTAAAAAAGAGAATGAAGTACTGAATTTGAAATACGACCAGAACTTCTTTGCCGTTTCATTCACCTCTGTCGATTATCTGAACGGAAATAACTGCACCTATTCCTATAAACTGAAAGGATTGAGTGACCTGTGGATTAATAATGGTAAAGAAAGTTCTGTCTCTTTCACGAACATGGCTCCCGGTGAGTATACGTTATTGGTGAAGTACTACAATAGTGTATTCGATAAAGAAAGTGAAGTCTATTCTTTGTTGATACGGATCGGTGACCCGTGGTACGCCTCTTGGTGGGCGTATCTCATTTATTCTTTATGTCTGCTTATGATAGCCGCCATGCTGGTACGTTCATTCATTCTCCGCACCAAACGGAAAAAGCAGGAACTGCTGAATGAAATAGAGAAACGCCATCAAAAGAATGTATTTGAGTCGAAACTTCGTTTCTTCACTAATATAGCTCACGAGTTCTGTACCCCGTTGACTCTTATCTACGGTCCTTGCGGACGTATCCTTTCATCAAAAGGACTCAGTAAATTCGTAGTCGATTATGTTCAGATGATTCAGACGAACGCGGAACGTTTGAATAACCTGATTCACGAACTGATCGAATTCCGCCGTATCGAAACCGGAAACCGGGAAGTGAGGATCGAAGCCCTGAATGTATCTTCCTTAATGAAAAATACGGCAAAGACCTTTGTCGATATGGCTAAATCCCGGAATATCACATTCCTGAGCAAGATACCCGAGCAAGTTTCCTGGAACTCAGACAAAGGTTTTCTGAATACTATTATTATCAATCTGATATCCAATGCTTTCAAGTATACTCCGGATGGGAAAAGTATCAAAATAGAAGTGGATACCAACGATGAAAACCTGCTGGTTCTCCGGGTTGCTAATGAGGGAAGTACGATTAAAGAAGAAGACTTTCAATATGTTTTCAACCGTTATGCTATCCTGGATAGCTTTGAAAACCAGGATGAAAAGAACTTCTCCCGTAATGGGCTGGGACTTGCCATTTCCTACAATATGGCGAAATTGCTGAATGGTATGCTGAAGGTGGAAAATACGCCTGACGGCTGGGTATTGTTTACTTTGTCATTGCCTCCGCTGGAAGTGACTACCGGCGTATCGTCTTCTAAACGAATCACTTCGGAATACATTCCAAAAATAGAGTCGCAACTGGTGCTGAAACTTCCTCACTATGAATTTGACAAGATGCGGCCTACATTGCTGGTGATTGATGATGAACTGGAAATGTTGTGGTTCATCGGGGAAATCTTCTCTAACGATTTTAATGTGGTCACCCTGCAGGAGCCGGAACGGGTGGAGCAGGTATTGAATGAAGTTTATCCGAATGTGATCATTTGCGATATCATGATGCCGGGAGTTGGCGGTATCGAATTGACGAAACGGATTAAGTCGGTGAAGGAAACGTCACATATACCTATTATTATGGTTTCCGGCCGGCATGAAATGGAACAGCAGATGGCTGCACTTTCTGCAGGAGCCGAGATGTATATCACCAAACCGTTTAATGCCGAATATCTCCGTATCTCTGTTTGTCAGATGTTGGAACGTAAGGAAGTACTGAAGGATTATTTCAGTTCAGCAATCAGCTCTTTTGAAAAGACAGATGGTAAACTGACACATAAGGAATCGAAAAAGTTCCAGCAATCTGTTCTGAAGATTATCAATGACCACATTCAGGAGAAGGAACTGACTCCCCGTTTCATAGCCGATCATTTGGCTATCAGCGTTCGCAGCCTTTACCGGAAAATGGAGGAGATGGGGGAAGAAAGTCCTACGATTATGATTAAGGAGTGTCGTTTGTATGTAGCGAAAGATTTGCTGCTGAAAACGAAAAAGACGATTGATGAAATTGTATTCGAAGCCGGATTCTCTAATAAGGTCACTTTCTTTAAAGTATTTCGTGAAAAGTACGGATGCACGCCAAAAGAATTCCGGACCAAACACTTGGAAGAAGTACAATAATCAGTCCCTTCTGTTGACTGTCTGTATAGCATAACGAGACTTTTTCCGGAAGGTGAAGAGTCTGATTACACTGAGAGAATATGCTCTATAGCAGGTTTGTAAGCGAGTAAATGTCTATGCCAAAAAAGTAAATAAGAAGTTCGTTTTCCTGTTATCGATATTCTGAATCTTATCTCAGCCTTCATTGCGGGGAATTTAACTTTTAAAGAAAACCGGAATATTATCAAATCATGCCAAAATAGTAAATATCCCTGCCGTGTGGCATAAAACACGAAGAAGGAAAACTCAGAATTTTGGCAAACACGCTAATTTTGCTGATGCAATAAAGAAGCAGGAATATATATAATATGTTTAACTAAATATCTCATGAAACTATGAATCAACAACACGATCCTCCACTTAATTTATTTAAGTATGCAATGATTCCTTTTTACCTTTTATTTCATTTTGTTTGAATTAAATTTAATATCTTATGAAACCTAATTTATTTATGAAGCGTAAGCTTGAAATCGGACTTACCTTATTAATAGGGATGTCTGCCTTTTGGGGTTGCAACAATGACTTGGCTCCGATACGCCAAAATCAAGCCTTACCTCCCGATTTGAGTAAACACTCTGTTTTCGAAAGTTTCTCTCCCGACAGTGGTGGTATCGGAACACAGTTAATCATCCGTGGAAAAAATTTCGGTTCCGATCCAAGTTATGTGAAGGTCACTGTAAATAACAAGGAAGCAGCTATTGTAGGAATGGACGATGAGGTAATCTATGCCATCGTTCCCGCACGTGCAGATACAGGTTATGTTCGTCTGTTTATAGGTAAAGACGAAAATATAGAAGAGTATGCTTCCGAGACAAAATTCCGTTATCAGTTTAAGCGTAATGTGACGACGATGGTGGGACAACACGGTATGAATGGTCGTGAGGACGGCAGTTATGCTGCTTCCAAGCTGCAGAGAACCTGGTTTTTGCTGACTGATAAAGACGGTTCGGTATTCTTTATAGATGAAGGACGTGGTCAGACACAGAATGGTGCTTTGCGCCGTGCACGTAATGGTGAAGTGGAAACTTTGGTGCAGTGTTCCAGCGGTCCGTTTCAGTCACCTACCTGTCTGGCGTTCAGTCCGGCTCAGGACACTCTTTATATCTCTCAGTATTCCTATACGGATGAGAGTAATACCAAGACTGACTTCAATATTATTTATGTAACGCGCGAAGGTGGATTCGTGGATGTAAGAGGACTTTGCAGAGCGAAGAAAGTCGGCACTACAGGACTGGCAGTACATCCCAAAACAGGGGAAGTGTTCTTCTGTAATAAAGGTACTGGCTATGTGTATCGTTTTGACGGACCGAGTTACGAAGACTTTACCCCTCTCTTCCGAATTAACAATGCAACGGAAATTGAAACCCGTATGACTTTTAATACCGAAGGTACGATCCTTTATGTAGCGGTATGTAACCGCCATTGTATCTATCAGGTTCCTTATGATGCTGCTACACATACTTTTGGGAATCCGGTTCTTTTTGTCGGCGCATGGGATGAAAGTGGCTATATCAATGGTACAGGTGCGACTGTCCGTCTGAATAAGCCGGAGCAGATGGCATTTGATGAAGACGGAAATATGTTTGTTCCCGAACGTAATAACCACATTATTCGTAAAATCACACCGGCAGGTTCCGCTTCTCTGTACGCCGGCCAACCCGAGCAGAGTGGATTTGGTGACGGTTTGCCCGAAGAAGCAAAATTCAATCAGCCCGAATGTGTGACGGTTTATCCGGACAACTCGGTCTATGTGGCTGACCGCGATAACCATGTTATTCGTCGTGTGACAGTAGAATAAATAATCTATAAAAAGAATTATCCATGAATAATATTCAAAAATGTATCGTATTACTCTTGACGGTAATGCTGCTCGTGCCTGATAGTGCATGGGCACAGGAGAGCAAGCAGGAATTTGTAATCAAGGGGGTAGTGGAAGATAATCTTGGTCCTGTTGCCGGTGCGTCGATTGTTGCTAAAAATCAGCCGGGCGTCGGTACGATTACCAACTTAGATGGAGAGTTTACCATAAAGGTGGGAGCTTATGATGTACTTCAAGTGACTTTTATTGGTTATCAGACAGTTGAAATTCCTGTGTTATCGATCAAAGACCGGAATAATCTGAAAGTGAAAATTGTAGAAGATAACCGTAAGATTGATGAGGTGGTGATTACTGCCAGTGGTATCCAGAAGAAAAAGACCTTGACCGGTGCCATTACCAATGTTGATATCAAACAGTTGAATGCTCCGGGAGCTAATCTTTCGAATGCATTGGCAGGTGTTGTACCGGGTATCATAGCGATGCAAACCAGCGGTGAACCGGGTGAAAATATGTCAGAGTTCTGGATCCGTGGTATGAGTACATTTGGTGCCAAGTCAGGAGCTTTAATACTGGTGGATGGAGTAGAACGTAGCTTTAATGAGATTCCGGTAGAAGATATTGAATCATTCTCAGTGTTGAAGGATGCGTCGGCAACTGCCATTTACGGACAACGTGGTGCAAATGGTGTTGTCCTGATTACTACCAAACGTGGTGAAAAAGGGAAAGTGAAGATTAATGTGAAAACCGGTTTCAGCTGGAATACTCCGGTGAAGGTTCCTGAATATGCAAATGCTTATGATTGGGCGAGTTTGGCTAATGAGGCTTTGGAAGGACGTTATGAAAGCCCTCTGTATACAAGTGAAGAGATGAATATTATCCGGTATGGACTGGACTCTGATCTTTATCCGAATGTAGACTGGAGAGACTTGATGCTGAAAAGTGGAGCTCCCAGCTATTATGCCAATATTAATTTCTCCGGTGGTAGCGATAATGTACGTTATTTCGTATCGGGACAGTATACCAGTGAAGACGGACGTTACCGTACTTCCAGTTCTGAAAATAAATACAATACAAATACGACGTATGAACGTTGGAACTATCGTGCGAATGTAGATATGAACTTAACCCGTTCAACGATATTGAAAGTGAGTGTAGGCGGATGGTTGGTTAACCGCAATTCTCCACAGAGCGATGCGGATGATATCTGGAAATCCTTTGCTTACTATACTCCGCTGTCTTCTCCGCGTAAATGGTCTACAGGTCAATGGCCGGTTGTTAATGGCATGACTACGCCTGAGTATCAGATGACTCAAACCGGATATCGCACTATTTGGGAAAGCAAAGTAGAAAGTAGCGTTGCTTTGGATCAGGACTTGTCGTTTATAACGAAAGGCTTGAAATTTTCCGGAGTCTTTGCTTTTGATACCTATAATAAGAATACCATCCGTCGTTCTAAAGCGCAAGAGTTGTGGTCTGCGGAATATTCTCGTGACGCAAACGGTAATCTGGTGTTGAAGAGAGTACAGAATGCTGCTGCAATGTCTCAGACAAAAAAAGTGGAAGGAGATAAACGTTATTATTTGCAAGCTTCTTTGGATTATAGCCGATTGTTCGCTCAGAAACATCGCGTTGGAGTGTTTGCTATGGTCTATCAGCAAGAGACTACTGACGTCAATTTTGATGAGAGTGATTTGATGGGATCTATTCCTCATCGCAACTTGGCTTATTCAGGACGTTTTACTTATGCTTTCCAAGATAAGTATATGGCAGAATTTAATTGGGGTTATACAGGTTCCGAGAATTTTGAACATGGAAAGCAATTTGGCTTTTTCCCGGCCGTATCTGCCGGATGGGTGGTTTCGGAAGAATCGTTTGTGAAGAAAGCGATGCCGTGGTTGGATCTGTTTAAGATTAGAGCTTCTTATGGTGAGGTGGGTAATGACCAGTTGAGAACTAGCTTGACCGATGATAAGGCACGTCGCTTCCCTTATATATCTTTGGTAAGTACGGATGATGGAGGATCGTATACTTTTGGTGAATTTGGTACTAACAAAGTACAAGGTTATCGTATTAAAACACTGGGAACATCGAATTTGACCTGGGAGGTTGCCAAGAAGTATGATATCGGTGTGGATTTCAGTATCTTTAATGGGAAAGTCACCGGAACAGTAGATTACTTTGTTGATAAACGGGATGATATCTTTATGCAACGCAATCAAATGCCGCTGACAACCGGTCTTGCCGACCAAACACCTATGGCCAATGTAGGTAAGATGAAATCAGTCGGATGGGATGGAAATATCGCTTTCACCCAGCAGATTGGACAGGTGAGTCTGCAACTCCGTGGTAATTTTACTTATCAGAAAACTGATATCCTGGATATGGATGAGGCCGCCAATGAATTATGGTACAAGATGAATAAGGGTTTCCAATTGAATCAGAGCCGTGGTTTTATCGCCCTGGGTTTGTTTAAAGATCAGGAAGACATTGACAGAAGTCCTTCTCAGGCATCTTTGGCTAACAAAACAATACTTCCGGGAGATATTAAATATAAAGATGTGAATGGTGACGGAGTCATCACAACGGATGATGAGGTACCTTTGGGATATCGTCAGCAGCCGGGACTTCAGTATGGTATCGGCTTGAGCGCCAGTTGGAAGAACTGGAACTTTAGCATGCTTCTCCAAGGAACCGGTAAATGTGACTTTTTCGTAGGCGGCAGTGGACCTCATGCTTTCCATGACGGTCGTACAGGTAATATTCTGCAAGTTATGGTAGATGGTAATCGTTGGATTCCAAAGGAAATTTCGGGCACGGAAGCTACGGAAAATCCGAATGCCGACTGGCCTCGCCTGACTTATGGAAACAACAATATGAACAACCGAGCATCTACGTTCTGGTTGAAGGATAGAAAATATCTGCGCTTAAGAAATGTGGAACTTTCTTATGACTTTCCTCAGGTATGGACACGCAAGTTCCTTGTGAGTAATCTGCGTCTTGGATTTATCGGACAGAACTTGTTTACTTGGGCACCGTTTGACTGGTGGGATCCAGAAGGTACAAATGAATCGGGAAGTAGCTATCCGATTAATAAAACTTTCTCCTGTTATCTTCAATTTAGCTTTTAAATCAAAAACTACGAATTATGAAAAGAATACTTTATACCATATTGCTGGCTATAGGTACATTGTCCTTCTCGTCATGTACCGATTATATCAATGTGGACAAATACTTTTATGATCAGGTATCTTTGGACTCCGCTTTCTCCAAACGTGTGTATGTGGATGGATGGTTGTCGAGTGCATACAGTGTAATGGATTATATTGGTGAATATAGAGAACCGTTCCGCTGGGCTAGTGATGATCTTTACCATCCGGACATGAAGGATTATGTGGAAGGAAACTATAGTGCTGATAATCAATTGAGCGATAAAGATCAAAATGAGTCACGACTGTGGAAATATTATGAAGGTATCCGAAAGGCATCTACTTTCATTCAGAATGTAGATCGCTGTCCGGAACTGACGATGGATGAAATAGCCGATATGAAAGGACAGGCACGTTTCTTGCGTGCTTATTGTTACTGGGCTTTGATACGCGTCTATGGTCCCGTACCTTTGATTCCTTTGGAAGGACTGGATGTGAATCTTTCTTATGAAGAACTTTCCTTGCCACGAGAGCATTTTGATAATCTGGTTGATTTTATAGATCAGGAATTGGCTGAATCAGCCCGTTCACTACCGACTAAAAGAACGGTCAACAATCTTGGACGTCCGACTCGCGGAGCTGCATTAGGACTTCGTTCACGTGTGTTGCTTTATGCGGCCAGCCCGCTTTTCAACGGAAATACGGATTTCTTTAATGTGAAAGACTGCTATGGTAATCAATTAGTGTCTCAGACTTATGATGAAACAAAGTGGGCGAAAGCGGCGGCAGCTGCTAAGGATGTGATTGAATTGGCTAAGGCTTCCGGTCTGTATGAACTGTATGTTGTAGCGCCGAAAGCGACCGTTCTGCCTTCACAACGTCCTCCTCATAATGCACTTTATTCGGATAAGAACTATCCGGAAGGTTGGGCGGACGTAGACCCGTTACTTTCTTATAAGTCCAACTTTGACGGTACGATTCTGGGATCGAAAAATCCGGAACTTATATTTACCCGGACAAGAATTGGAACAGGACATATCAATGACTGGGCTTACCAATCTACGCCAAAGACTTTAAAAGGAAACAATCGGTTGGCTGTTACTCAGAAGCAGGTCGATGCGTATGCGATGAACGACGGACGTTCTATCACAGAGGCGGAAGCTACCGGTGATTACGTAACCCAAGGTTTCACTACACAGGCGTATGCTGTGGCGAATCCTTTCCTGCCGGCTAAGGTGAATTTGATGTACAATAATCGTGAACCACGCTTCTATGCGTCCATCGCTTATAATGGTTCGGTTTGGGAAGCTTCCAGTGCTTCTGAATCTGAATTCCGCGATCAACAGATATTCTATTATCGTGGTCTGAACGATGGCAAACAGGGATTTAAGGAAGAATGTCCACTGACAGGAGTTACTTTAAAGAAGTTTTATAATTCGGAAGACTCACGGACTGAAGGCGGATATCTGGTTGATAAAACAGAGATGACCATTCGTTATGGTGAAATTCTTCTGATTTATGCCGAAGCGTTGAATGAGTTGACTTCGGGACAAGTTTACCATCTGACTACCTATACCGGAGCTGATGTAGAGATTCAGCGCAGTGTAGATGAAATGCGTTATGCTATCAAACGTATCCGTATGCGTGCCGGAGTACCTGACTATTCAGAGGAGACTTATAATAACCCGAACGATTTCCGTGTGAAATTGAAAAGAGAACGCCAGATAGAGTTATTGGGTGAGAATAGTATGCGCTACTTTGATTTACGCCGTTGGAAAGATGCTATGACAGAAGAAAACCAGTTATTGCAGGGGTGTAACATTAATATCAGTGATGATGAAACGCGTATTGCTGATTTTTATAAACAGACTATCATCACCTCGGTACACAAAGTGTTTGAACAGAAAATGTATTTGTGGCCTTTCCCGACTTACGAGCTGAAACGTAACGTGAATATGACGCAGAATCCTGAATGGTAAAACTAAATAAAATTGGCTTATTATGAAAAAAATAATATCTATATACGGAATAATGGGAAGTCTGCTGATCGCTATGCTGCCCGGAGTTTCTTCATGCGATAAATTGGAAGATGAATTATTCAAGAAGAATACATATATCATTCATAATGGTTGGCAGGATTACTCATTGGAGGTAGCTGATGATAATACCACCGTACTTCCTGTATATTTCGGAGTAAATGGAACATCGGGAAATGATAAGGAAATTCATATAACGATGGAAGTTGACCCGGATACGCTGGATGCGTATAATAAGGACAAGTATAAGAGTCAGACGGACTTATATTATAAGATATTGCCGGAAGGAACCTATACGTTTGATGCCGATTCATGGAATATTAAAAGTGGAGAATTGAATGCGGCGGCTTATATTCATATCGACTTGAACAAGATCAGAGAAGTAGGCAACTTGTATAATGATTATGTACTTCCCTTGCGCATCACTTCTTCTACAGGAGAAGAGATGGGAGCGAATAAATATACGAAAGTATTGGCACATATCGGTTTCAAGAACGATTATTCAGGTATTTATAGTGGTAAGGGCGTTGTGACACAACAGGGAACAACTTATACGACTGAAACGACCAGCACACAACTTTATGCAATTAATAATAATACCTGCTATATGTTTGTGGGCGAGAAGACACGTTCCAACACTACGGACTATCTGAATTATGTGGTTGAAATAGAACGTGATGATTTCGGAGACATAACGTTAACCAGCCATGTGGATGGATTGAAGTTTAAACCTTATAGTGCCAAACTCAGTCGTAAATATACGTATAACTATACAGACCAACGTTATTATACAGAAATTACTACCATTGAATTGGCTTATGAATATCAGGACTCTGCACAGGGCGAATCATTAATGATGTCGTTCGAAGGTACTTTCTCCATGTCAAGAGATGTATTGAGAGTAGACTATCCTAATGTAGACGTAGAAGAGTAATTTACCTTAGTTATAATATACCTTAATTCCGCAACACTTTGATTTAACTTTATTTATAAGTTCCTGAGCAACAAAAAGTTGCTCAGGATTTTGCCA
>ENA-OQJL01000442-OQJL01000442.1-human-gut-metagenome-genome-assembly--contig:-NODE-442-length-31203-cov-4.610551_pt1 | contig 31203 bp, 29 predicted proteins | sample MGYA00242604_ERZ504770 | MGnify/ENA primary metagenome ERZ504770 (study PRJEB26092, sample SAMD00036359) | human gut metagenome | host: Homo sapiens | study: EMG produced TPA metagenomics assembly of...
TTAGCGAGTGGATGGTCGTTAGACCATTCAGGAGCTTAGTACAGCTACGTGGGAGTCCGAACGCGAGTGGGTTGCAGACACATGATCTCTTTTTATAATATTCCACCAATAATTTCCGCCTTCAAATCACAAATCAAAATCTACAACAAATCCCCCTGCCAAACATCCTTCACCTTCATCTCATGCGCAATTCTATTCAAAACTTTCCGCTTATAAACACTCCACTCAGGAGCAATCAACAAATCTCTCGGTCCATCTCCAGTTAATCGATGAATCACGATCTCAGGACTCAGATTCTCAATACATTTCAAAATCAGATCAACATAAGACTCCAAAGTAAACACATCAAAGGGATGTTCCTCATAATGATCAGCCAGATCCGTATTCTTCAAAATATGCAGCATAGAAAATTTAACCCCATGAATCGGAAGGTGATTCAGATAACGAACTGACTCAAGCATCATATCATACGTTTCACCAGGAAGCCCAAGAATCAGGTGAACAACAGTCAATACACCGATCTTATGAAGATTCATAACTGCTTCATCAAAACAAGACAAAGGGTACCCACGCCGGATAAAAGAAGCGGTCTCTTCATGAATCGTCTGCAGACCAAGTTCCACAAACACAGGTTTGATCTTATTTAATTGATTTAAAAGTTTCAAAACCTCGGCAGGCAGGCAATCCGGTCTGGTACCGATCGCAAGAGCAACGATTCGCGGATTATTGACCGCTTCCATATATAAAGCTTCCAGTTTTTCAATCGGACCATAAGTATTCGTAAAAGCCTGAAAATAAGCAATATACTTCCCATTCTCGATCTTTCTAGAAACCATCTCAATTCCAGCGGTGATCTGATCTGCCACAGACAAAGCAGCTGAAGAAGCAAAATCCCCAGAACCGCCCTCACTGCAAAAGATACAACCACCAGTTCCAAGTGCTCCATCTCTGTTTGGACAGGTAAAACCACCATCTAAGGATACTTTATAAATTTTCTCACCAAAATAATTCTTTAAAAAACTATCAAACGAATAATAACGTTTTCCATGCCAATTCATATGATCATAACTCCTAACTACAAGTTTGTTATCTACAAAATAGCACGAAAAATGTGGAAATTCCAGTGTTTTCAAGTTACAAAATGTTCATAACATTATCACGTACTATAAAATCTCAATCACAAAACTCAAAGTTTCATGTTCTCCAGGCTCCAAGAATCGCACCCCTCTTTTATGTTCAAACACATCATCCTCATCACTGCAGGTAGAAGTTCCACTCCAAGGTTCCAAAGCAACAAAAGGTCCATCATTTGTACTAGACCATACACCCAGATAATCAAAATCAGGGAAAGTAACTAAGATACCATGACCGCTTTCCTTGTGTTTTAATGCAACCGTGCGTGATTTCAACTGATCAAAGATCAAAGCGTCCTTGTAAAATAAAGAATGTTTTACAGGGATTACAGTTTCATGATCAAGAACAGGAATACGGTCGTTATTATTGATCAAACCATCATCTGTAAGCTGTGCACAGGCAGCAGTTTCCGGTTGTTCAAATTCCACGATATAATCTTCAAAATTCTCCCCTTCATACACTGGACAGTTAAATGCAGGATGACCGCCAATACAGTAAGGCATAACGATGTCCCCATGATTGATCACCTTATGACTGACTTTCACTCCATGATCCGTTAATTCATAGATCATCTGGAGTTCAAAATCATAAGGATACTGTTCTTTTGTAGAATCAGCCGCTTTCAAAGAATAAACAGCAGAAGTTTCAGAAGAAGAAACCAAAGTAAATTCTAATTTTCTTGCAAGACCATGACGGCCAAAAGAACAAGTCTTAGAATTACCGATGGTTGCAGTTCCATTTCTTAAACATCCAACGATCGGAAATAAGACAGGTGCCTGTCCGCTCCAGAAGTCAGGGTTTCCCTGCCAGAGATATTCCGTACCAGAAGCATCTTTGATAGAAGTCAGTTCCCCACCAAGAGATTTTAAAGTGACAGATACATTTTCATTGCGTAAGATTGTATTGCTCATGAGATATCCTCCTAGATTTAATATAGAATCATTATACCACGAATTAACATCGAAAAACACTTGTGTTTCTTGGGAAAAGCAATAGTTAAAAGCATATTTTTTATAAAGAATCAGTAGAAATTTAAGAAGTGGTGTGATAATATGACTAAGTATGCGTAGAAATGTAAAATAATAGATAAAAATAGAAAAGAGGAAAAAGATTATGGCAAACAGCATTGAGCAGGAGATCGGCCGCAGAAGAACTTTTGCGATCATTTCCCATCCGGATGCCGGTAAGACAACGTTGACTGAGAAGTTCCTTTTATATGGAGGAGCGATCAATACAGCGGGGTCTGTGAAAGGAAAGGCAAACTCCAAACATGCAGTATCTGATTGGATGGAGATTGAAAAAGAAAGAGGTATCTCTGTTACTTCTTCTGTATTACAGTTTGAATACGAAGGAAAATGTATCAATATCCTTGATACACCAGGACATGAGGACTTCTCAGAAGATACGTATCGTACACTGATGGCAGCGGATTGTGCAGTCATGGTGATCGATGCTTCCAAGGGTGTGGAGCCACAGACGATCAAGTTATTTAAGGTTTGTGTTATGAGACATATCCCAATCTTTACATTTATCAATAAGATGGACCGTGAAGCTAAGGATACTTTCGATCTGTTAGACGATATCGAGAAAGTCTTAGGGATCGAGACATGTCCGATCAACTGGCCGATCGGATGTGGAAAAGAATTTAAGGGTGTATACGAGCGTGCATCAAGAAATATCTTACGATTCGAGGCAGTCTCCACAGGTGGTGCAAAAGAAGCAAAAGAAACGATCATTTCAGCAGATGATGATAATGCAGCAGATCTGATCGGAGAAGATTTCTATGAGAATCTGATGGAAGAAATTGAATTATTAGATGGTGCTGCAGCAGATCTTGATATGGAGAAAGTACATCAGGGAAAACTATCTCCAGTATTCTTTGGATCAGCACTTACAAACTTTGGTGTAGAACCATTCTTAGAGCATTTCCTGAAGATGACAAACAGACCACTTGCAAGAACATCCAAGGGAGAAGAAGTGGATCCTGTGGAAAATGGTTTTTCAGCGTTTGTCTTTAAGATTCAGGCAAATATGAACAAAAACCACCGTGACAGAATTGCATTTATGAGAATCTGTTCCGGTAAATTCGAAGCGAACATGGAAGTAAAACATGTACAGAGTAAGAAAAAGATGAGGCTTTCCCAGCCACAGCAGATTATGGCACAGGAACGTAAGATCGTAGAAGAGGCATATGCAGGAGATATCATCGGAGTATTTGATCCGGGAATCTTCTCTATTGGAGACACTGTCTGCCTTCCAAAAGATGACTTTGAATACGAAGGGATTCCAACATTCGCACCAGAACATTTTGCAAGAGTCATCCAGTTAGATTCTATGAAGCGTAAGCAGTTTGTGAAGGGTGTAGAACAGATCGCACAGGAAGGTGCTATCCAGATCTTCCAGGAACATGAAGCAGGATTTGCAGAGATCATCGTCGGAGTTGTAGGAACACTTCAGTTTGATGTCTTAAAATATCGCCTGGAAAATGAATACAACTGTGAAATCCGTTTAGAACCATTGCCATATCAGGCAATTCGCTGGATCAAAGACCGCAACACGGATATGAATAAATTACGTGGTGTATCTGAAGTTAAGAAAGTCAAAGATATGCGAGGAAATCCACTGCTGTTATTTAAGAATGAATGGGGAATCCAGTTTGTACTTGATCGCAATGAGGGATTAGAGTTGGTTGAGTTCAGCAAAGAGTAGTATAAATTGCATTTCTTTTTGATAAGAAAAAGCATTGTAACTTGAGAATAAAGATGATATATTATATTAGTATATTTCTTAAGTTATCATAAATAATATAAAGATCAGACTTAGAAAAGAGATTGTTATGGCGTTGATAGATATTCATACACATATATTATATGGAGTTGATGATGGAGCAAAGGACATCAATGATTCAATGGGATTGTTGGATGAAGAACGGGAACAAGGCGTGGATCAGGTAATACTGACTCCGCATTACGGTCCGAAGTTTGGACATCCGGATACAGAAGTACTGAGAGAGAAGTTTGAGGCGATCAGAGAGAAGGCACACAAGTATTATCCAGAGATTCAGTTATACCTTGGGAGCGAATTATATTATCAGCAAGGGACAGTTTCAGATCTGAAACAAGGGAAAGCATTGACAATGAATGGGACCCGTTATGTTTTAGTGGAGTTTGCAACATCAGATGCCTATTCACATATATATCGTGCGGTTCAGGATTTTGTATATGCAGGATATATTCCGATCCTTGCACATGTAGAGAGATACAAAGCAGTTTTCGGACATGTAGACAAGATTGTCGAACTGGTCGAAACAGGTGCATATATTCAGATAAATGCGGAAAGCCTGATCGGAGGAATTTTTGATAAACGAGCATCTTTTTGTAAGAAGCTTATGAAAGAAAGACTGGTCCATTTTCTTGGAACGGATTGTCATGATTTCCGGACAAGAAGACCAAATATGAAACCTGCAGCAGAAGTTGTACGGAAGAAGCATGCGGACCAGATCCTTTATGAGAATCCAAGGAAGATGCTTGAGGGGAAAAGTATTTAATTAAAGAAGGGATAAAAACATCTATGTACGAATTAGAGAATGATGATGAGATCGAGATTGATTTAAGAGAATTGTTTTTGGCATTGAAGAAGAAGATCGTTTGGATTTTGTTGACAGCAATCGTCTTTGCAGGCGCATCAGGACTGATCACGAAGTTTGCGATGACACCAATCTATTCTTCTACAGCACAGCTTTATGTTGTATCCAAAGGTGGACTTTCACAGCTTACAGATCTTACAATGGGTACTCAGTTAACACAGGATTATATGGTAATTGTTAAGACAAGACCAGTCCTTGAACAGGTAATCGCAGATCTGAAGCTTGATATGGATTATAAAGAATTAGAGAAGAAGATCACAGTAGAGAATCCATCTGATACACGTATCATGCAGATCACGATAACAGATAAGGATGCAGCACTTGCACAGAGCATCACACAGGATCTTGCAGAAGTAACAGCGAAGACAGTTGCAGAGAAGATGGACGTAAAATCACCAACGATCATCGAAAAGGCATATAAGGCAGATAAACCAGACAGCCCAAGTCTTAAGAAGAACGTATTGATCGGAGCAGTTCTTGGATTTATATTGATGACAGCAGCCATTGTGATTCAGTATCTGATGAACGATACGATCCTGAAAGAAGAAGATATTGAGAAATATCTTGGAATTAATACTTTAGCGCAATTACCTTTGGTAAAGGGAACTACAAAGCGAACAAAGAAAGTAAAGAGGGCGAGGAAATAAGATGAAGAAATTAGTAATGGATCTTCCAGGGATCAATGATTATCGTATGGTAGAAGGACTAAACCAATTAAAGACGAACTTAGCCTTCTGCGGAAAAGATATTAAAGTGATCACAATGACAAGCAGTGTTCCGAATGAAGGAAAGAGTTCTGTTTCTCTGAGCCTTTCAAGAACACTTGCAGAAAGTGGAAAGAAGATACTGATGGTGGATGCTGATTTAAGAAAATCAGTAATGGCAGCCAGATATCATATACAGGGAATCGATAAAGGATTAAGCCATTATCTGACAGGACAGGCAGAAGTGGAAGATATCATTTATGAGACAGAAGTTGAGGGACTTTGTATTACAGTAGCTGGTCCACTGTCACCAGATCCAACAAGTATTCTGGATTCTGAGCAGTTTGAACAATTCATTGAGAAAGCTAGGGATATGTTTGATTATGTGATCATTGATACACCACCGTTAGGTATTGTCATTGATGCTGTGATCATCGGTAAATATACAGATGGAGCAGTCATCGTGATCGAACAGGGAGTGATCAAACGTAAGATCGTTCAAGATATGATTAAGCAGTTGAAGAGGGGCGAGGTTCGTATCTTTGGGGCTGTATTAAATAAAGTCGATGAGCGTATCGGTGCTTATGGTAATTATGATTATAAATATTCATATTACGGTGAGTCAGATACGGAAAAAAATCACCAAAATACTTAATAAGGAGGAATGTAAGTATGAGTAACAAAATCATGAAGAAAGTAGCAGCTTGTGGATTATCCGCAGTTATGGCTTTCGGACTTGTCGCAGTAACAGAAGCACCAAAAACAGCTAATGTTAGTGCAGCAACAAAAAAGGTAAAGAAATTATCTTTTAAGAAGAAAGGGTATGTGATCAGTGCACCGGGACACTGGATGAATGTAAAGACACGCCTGAAATTCTCACCAAAAAGTGCTAAAACTTATAAGTTAAAGTACAAAACAAGCAACAAAAAGATTGCTACTATTTCTAAGAATGGTATCATCCGTGCAAAGAAAAAAGGTACAGTAACAATCACAGCAATTGCTAAAAACAACAAAAAAGCAAAGGCTACAACAAAGGTTACAGTTGGTAAAGTTGTTAAAACTTTAAAATTCAAAGAGGGAAAAAAGAAAACAGTAACAGCTGGAAAGAAATTCACTCTTCACCCAACTTACTCACCAAAGAAAGCTTCTACAAAAGCTGTAACATTCAAATCTAGTAACAAGAAAGTAGCTACAGTAACTTCTAAAGGTAAAGTAACTGCAAAGAAAGCTGGTAAAGTAACAATTACAGCAACATGTAAAGATGCAAAAGGTAAGAAAGCTAAATTTACAGTAACAGTAAAAGCAGCTCCAGCACCAGCAAAAGTTGTAACACCTGAAACTGTAAAACCAGTTGTAAAAGGTAACACAGCTGAATATACAGGATTAGTTGCTAATGCTGAAAAATACGTTTTAACTCGTGGAAAACAGACAGTTGAAATCTCTGCTGCACAGGTTAAAGAAGCATTAGGATACATTGCTGATCCAGTAGCTGGATTTAAAGCATGGGAAAGCAAAGAAAACTTTACATTAGGTGTATTAACAGCTACTGGTAAAGGTGCTACAAAGACAGCTACGATCAAAGGTACATCTAACTATGATGGAAAATACACAGCAACAGTTACAAAAGTATCTGATACAGAATACGCTGTTGTAGCAAAATCTGAAAAAGGTCAGAACCACAACATCAAAGTTACAGTAGCAAAAGACGGTACAGTAACAGCTACAAGTGCTAAATACGTTGTAACAAGCGACAAAAACGCTACAAACATCGTAGTAAAAGATGCAGCTGGAAAAGTTATTGCTTCAGCAACAGCAAAAGATGGTAAATACACAGTAAAATTACCAGCAGACAAAGCAAAAGATTTAACAATTACACAGTATGTAGCAAAATAATCAATTGCTGAGTGATAAAGGGATCTTGGGGGAGCTTTCCTCCAGGATTCTTTTTCTATAAAAGAATTTTCTATTTAAGAAGGATCAGGAACATGAAGAAAAAGATAATGACGATGCTGATGTTGCTTGCAGTTTCCTGCATGATCATGCCAACAAATGCAAAAGCTGCCAAAAAAGCATATATCAAAACAGCAACAGGAAGTAAGGCAACAGTTTTTGTTGGAAAAACTTTAAAATTAAATGCAAAAACAGTTGGTAAAAAGAAAAAGATCACATATAAGACATCCAAAAAATCTGTAGCGACAGTAAACAGCAAGGGTGTGATCAAAGGAAAGAAATACGGAACTGCCAAGATTACAATGAAAGCTTCTGGGGTTAAAACAAAGAAGATCACTGTATATGTAAGAAAAGCAGCGGCAGGGATCAAACTTTCATCTGCACAGACGATCAATTTCTACAAGACAGGAAACGCTGCCCAGATCAAAGCAACAGCTTTACCTGGAGGAAAACAGATGGCATCAAAAACTCTGACTTATAAGAGCAGTAATCCACAGGTAGCAGTGGTTAACAGCAAAGGAAAAGTGACAGCTAAAAAAGGCGGATACAGCAGAATTCAGATCTCTACCACTGCAAGATCAGGAAAAATCTGTACAAAAGATGTCGATGTTTTTGTATATGATGGATTTGACGATGTATGCAGTGAAACATCTGGAAGCAAGACAACATTTACATTTAATCCAAACTGGAGATCAGTCACGATCTATTTTACAAGTCAAACAGGAAAACAATATTTTTATAAAGTGGATAGCATCAAAGCAGAATTTAATATGTTGGAGAATGTCAAAGGATTTGCAGACGAACGCAATGGAGTAGCAGTGAGCAAAGACAGTGCGAGAAAGGCGAACATCATTAATTTCAAGATCATGGAAACTGGTGAAGATTATGATGTATTAGCGGATGCCCAGAGATATCAGCTGACATTTTATAAAGCGTTGAATAACAAAGTGACATTCAATGTAGAAAAATAAAAAGATAAGAAAAATACTTGACAATAAAAGTGAAAGCATGATATAATATCAAAAGTTGTGAAGAACAACAGAAACAACAAAGAAGAGTATCCACTCTCACCTTAGCACATATGATAGATTAGGAAGTGACTTGGGTTAATATTTAAGAATATGATATTTCGTGATCATGCTTGAATTTTATGTGGATAGTCTTATAACTATCCACTTTTTTAATTATCATGGAGGTGTAATTATTAGCGATTTAATGATTAACGGACAGATCAGAGATAAAGAAGTACGTCTGATCGCGAATGATGGCGAGCAGCTTGGAGTTATGTCCGCAAGGGAAGCACAGAAGTTAGCAGATGAAGCAGGATTAGATCTTGTTAAGATCTCACCAAAGGCAAAACCACCGGTTTGTAAGATTATCGATTACGGTAAGTACAAATACGAGCAGACAAGAAAAGAAAAGCTGGCAAAGAAGAAACAGAAAGTCATCGATGTGAAAGAAGTCCGCATGTCACCAAACATTGACACAAACGACTTAAACACAAAGATTAATCATGCAAAGAAATTCCTTGCAAAAGGTGCGAGAGTGAAAGTCACACTTCGATTCAGAGGAAGAGAACTTGCTCATGTGAATGCAAGCAAGTATATCTTAGATGATTTTGCGAAAGCATTAGAAGATGTAGCCACCATCGATAAGAAACCAAAGTTTGAAGGAAGAAGCATGACAATGTTTTTAGCTCCAAAGAACAACTAGGAGTTTAAGATATTCAAATATGAGTAGATACAAGCAGGATTAAGGAGGAAATAACCATGCCAAAAATGAAGACATGTAGAGCAGCTGCAAAAAGATTTAAAAAGACAGGAACAGGAAAATTAAAAAGAAATAAGGCATACAAAAGCCATATCTTAACAAAGAAATCTCCTAAGAGAAAGAGAAATTTAAGAAAAGCTGCAATGACAGATGCAACAAATGAAAAGAACATGAAGAAGATTTTACCATATCTGTAAGATGGATCGTTAAGGAGGAAATGTAAGCAATGGCAAGAATCAAAGGCGGAATGAACGCAAAGAAAAAACACAATAGAGTATTAAAACTGGCTAAAGGATATAGAGGAGCTAGATCTAAACAGTATAGAGTAGCAAAACAGTCTGTTATGAGAGCTTTAACAAGTTCTTACGCAGGAAGAAAACAGAGAAAACGTCAGTTCAGACAGTTATGGATCGCACGTATCAACGCTGCTACAAGAATGAACGGACTTTCTTACAGCAAATTCATGCACGGATTAAAATTAGCAGGTGTTGACATCAACAGAAAAATGTTATCTGAGATGGCGATCAGCGAACCAGAAGCATTCAAAGCTTTAGTTGACGTAGCAAAAGAAAAATTAGCTTAATCAATAGAATTAACATTGTAAAAACATCTTGACTTTAAAGCGGTGGTTATCAGTCTCAATAGACAGATGGCCATCGTATTTTTTACATATGGCAGTGACTGATTTAAGACCTGTACCGACGCAGTTTTTGCGGCGAGAGGATAAGAAGAAGCCACTGTCTGTTTTTTTGATCTCATGCTCATAAGGGCTCTCGATGAGCAGAACAAAAGCACCAGGAGAAGTCTGTCTGGCTTTGAGATGGATGAATTTCTCATACTTCTGTAATGTCTTACATTCAAGGTAAGCATTTTCTAAAAGATTTCCAAGAACAATACAAAAATCAACAGGAGAGATTGAAGAGAGTGTTGGAAAATCAACAGCAAATTTTGTTTTGATCTTATCTTGTTCGCATAAAAAATCGTAATGCGATAAAATGGCATATACAGCGGGCTGGCGGCAGTAGATCTTAGTCTGCATCGAAATAGAAGATTTATATTGAGAAAGATATTCTTTTAATTCCTCATAATGTTCTTGATTTAACAATTCAGAGATAACAGTGATCTGATGACGGAAATCATGACGGATCGCTCTTGTCTCCTGTATATGCTGGGAAAGCTGGGAGTATTCTTTTGCCTGAATTTCCAGAATCTTTTGTTCTTCTAACATATACTGATTTTCTACATAACTGTGGATGATAGTATAAAATAAGACATATAAAAGAAATACAAAGACCAGTAAAGTGAGCATCATGGAAAAGTAAACATGTAGATCATGATAGATATAGATACCATAATAATTGTTTGGAATATAAGTAAAAACGAGAAAAGTAAAACAGCATGGGAAAATACATGCGATCCGCCAGACAAAGGCATTATGGAAATTCGTAACCATCCATCCAAGATATTTCCGGGCAGGTTTATATAAGATGATATCGGCGAAAACCAGAAAGATCAGTTGTGCGATCATGGATTCTGGATAAAATTCTGTACTTTGTCCATGTGGATGAAAGATGACACCGAATGCATGATAGATAACATAAGAAAGAGAACCAAGACAACATGCAGTCAGCATAACAAAGAGAGATGCAGGAAGCATCAGGTTCGTTTCTTTTTGAAATAGATAAAAGAACACAGGTACAGCAAGGAATATAAGAATATTGCCCAGATCCTGTTGAAAGATCATATACGGAATGATCAACAGAACAAAATAGCATACAAAAACAAGGCTGATCTTGATCAGCAGATGGCGGATCGGAGTCTTTAGATGATCGATCACTGGAAACAGGCAAAAAACTGCCAGTGGAATGATGATTGTAAATGTACATAAATATGTAAAAATATCATAAAAAATCATAAAAGATCATGCCTCCTCAAGTTTCAAAAACTGGTATTTGATATACTGCTCTCGGATTTGCTTGCGTCCTTTCGTTTTAATCGGAAAACACTTTGAATCTGTCATTTCGAAGTAATCGGATTCCATTGTCTTAATATAGTCCATATTCAACATGATTCCACGGTTGCACTGAAGAAATCTTGAATCATCCAGATGATCTGTGACAGAATAAAAAGGAAGCCGGAAAGCATGTGTTCCATTCGTTGTACGAATGATCACCTCATGATTATTTGAGTAAATATATTGAATCTTTGATAATGGAAAATGAACATCAAAAGAACAATATTCAAAAGATAATTCAGCTTCCTGCTCAGGAAGAAGCGCTAAAGCATCATCAAGTACATGAAAGATCTGTGTGGATTCAAAAGGCTTTAAAATATAATCAAAAAAATGAAAAGGGGCAGCTTCAAAAATATGTTCTGTGCTAGTAGTTAAAAATACGATCATCACTTTGGAATCCATCTGACGGATCTTACGTATAATATCGATCCCATTCAGTTCATTTAGATAAATATCCATAAAGATCAGATCAAAATCTCCAGGGACATAGGTATTCAAAAAAGAATTACCATCACTATAAGAAGAAATATCAAGGGAGATGTTTCTTTCATGTTCATAAGTACGAAGAGTGTTGAAAATTAGCTCTTGTTCTAATTTATTATCATCAACGATTGCTAACTTCATATTAGTACTCCTTGTTGTAGGGAAATTGGGGTTTCTTTAAGTATAACTTGCAAATGAATGGAAAGCAAGAAATGGGAACTATAATTTTTGTAAACAATAGGATGTGTGTGGAATGCATTTCATTTTGTACAAAAATATGTCATAATGTAAGAAAAAGAACTGGCAGGAAGGAGATGTATAACATGAATAAAATATATGATAAAGTACAAGAATGTTATAAACAGGTAAAGAAAATGACAGATTTTAAACCACAGGTTGCATTGGTCTTAGGTTCCGGCCTGGGAGATTATGCGGAGAAGATCAAGATTGAGACTGTGATCGATTACCATGAGATCAAAGGATTTCCAGTTTCTACAGTACAGGGACATAAAGGAAGATTTGTACTTGGTTACGTAGAAGATATTCCAGTAATGATCATGGAAGGACGAGTTCACTATTATGAAGGATATTCCATGAGTGATGTTGTACTGCCGATTCGACTGATGAAGATGATGGGAGCAGAGATCTTGTTTTTGACAAATGCATCCGGTGGGATTCATCGTGGGTTTGAAGCGGGTGACTTTATGATGATCACGGATCAGATCGCAAGTTTTGTACCATCTCCATTAATTGGGCCGAATATTGAAGAATTTGGAGAAAGATTTCCGGATATGAGTCATATTTATGATGAAGGATTACAAGAGGTGATCAGAAAAAGTGCAGATCATCTGCAGATTGACCTCAAAGAAGGAACCTACATCCAGCTTACAGGTCCTAATTTTGAATCTCCGGCAGAAATCAGGATGTGTAAAGCCATCGGTGCAGATGCGGTTGGAATGAGTACTGCCTGTGAGGCGATTGCGGCAAATCATATGGGAATGAAGATCTGTGGAATTTCGTGCATCGCGAATCCTGCTGCAGGAATCAGTAAGAAACCACTGACACACGAAGAGGTTCAGCAAAGTGCAGATCGTGCAGCTCCAAAATTCCAGAAACTAGTAACAGAATGCATCTGTAGAATGGGGAAAAGTCTGAAGAAATAAGAGGTGATCAAATGATAAGAATCTACCATGCAAGAATTTTAACCATGCAGGAAGATCAAGAGATCTTTGATGGAGAGATTTGGATCTCAGATCATAAAATACAGTATGTCGGACCGGAGAATAAAGAAGAAGCGGCAAAGATCACATGGGAGAGACAGATTGATGCAAAAGGGAATCTGATCATGCCTGGATTTAAGAATGCCCATACACATTCCGCGATGACATTTTTAAGATCTCATGCAGATGATATGCCGCTGCTTTCCTGGTTAAATGATCAGGTGTTCCCATATGAAGCTAAGTTAACACCGGATGATATCTATCATTTATCCAAACTTGCCATCATGGAATATTTAACAAGCGGGATCACCGCCAATGCGGATATGTATCTGACACCAGATACGATGATCCAGGCATCTGAGGATTGTGGTTTTCGGACGATTGTTATTGGAGCAGTGAATGATTTTACCCAGTCTGTGAAAGAAGTAGAGAATTGGTATGAGAAGTACCATAAAGAAGATGGACTTACCAGTTATGAACTGGGGTTCCATGCAGAATATACAACCAAGAGAGAAATCTTAGAAGGCATCTCAGAGCTTTCTAAGAAGTACCATGCACCTATCTATACCCACAACTCAGAAAGTGCCTCAGAAGTGGCACAGTGCGTCGAGAGAACAGGTATGACACCAACGGTATATATGGAACAGCTAGGGCTGTTTGAATATGGAGGAGGGTTGTACCACTGTGTTCATATGAGCGAAGAAGATCTTGATGTCGTAAAGAGACATCAGATTTCTGTGATCACCAACCCAGCCTCGAATCTAAAATTAGCAAGCGGGATCGCTCCGATCGAGGAGATGTTAAAACGAAATATTGATCTGGCGATCGGAACGGATGGACCTGCAAGCAATAACTGTCTGGATATGTTTCGCGAGATGTTTCTTGTCACAGCACTTGCCAAATACCGGGAAAATGATGCGAGTGCAGTTGATGCAGCAGAGGTATTAAAGATGGCAACAACAGGCGGTGCAAAAGCAATGAATCTTTCAGACTGTGATGTGTTAGTCAAAGGAAAGCAGGCAGATCTTATAATGATCGACCTGCATCAGCCAAATATGCAGCCAATCCACAATATCAGAAAGAATCTGGTATACAGTGGAAGTAAGCAGAATGTCAAGATGACAATGGTCGCAGGAAAGATTCTGTATGAAGATGGCGAATTCTTTATTGGAACAGATGCGGCTCACGTTTATGAAAAAGCGAATGAGATCACGCAGAGGATCATGAGCGAGATCTGAATTTAATCAATACAATCTTCTGCATGCTTTAGTGCAGAAGCATAGTGTTAAGAAATAAAAAGATGAAATGTTTTCAAGAATATACAAACAAATCATTATATCAAAAAAAGGAAGCCTGAATCTCAGGCTTCCTTTTTCAATGGAAATGGGTGATATTTCTTTTCCCATTTTTTCAAAAGATGTTTGATCTTATATTTTCTATAAGTTTGTATGATCACAAAAACAGATAGAACAAAAAGAACAGGTGCTAAAATAAATTTCATGAATAGATGCATAAAAACCTCCTATTATAAATGATAACAATAAATTAGTTGGTTTTATCATAACAGAAATAAGGCCGGCGGTCCATTACAATAGAAACTATTGCCACAGGCGGTTATTTGAAAAAATGATTCATAATAAAATCAGAGTATATAAGGAGTGTGGAGAGCTATGAAGCCCATTAATTATAAAGCTCTGGGAGCGAAAATTAAAGAATATCGTAAAAAAGAAAATATAACACAGGAACAACTTGCCGAGATGGCAGATATTTCATTAAGTCATATGTCAAATGTGGAGACGGCTTCAGTAAGCGTTTCACTGCCAGCACTTAAGCTGATCGCAGATGCACTAGGTGTTACCATAGATGAACTGTTGGTGGACAGTTACAGCAAGAAACAGAAAAAATATTTTTACAGCAAGAAGATGGATCTGATCATGGAACAATGTGAGACGGTAGAGCAGGAGATTATTGTGAATACTGTATCAACCTTAGCAGATAATTTATTAAAGAGTCGAAAGAAAAAAGGAGTCTGAGGACTCCTTTTTGTATTTGTTGTATAAAATTATGAAATAAAAAAAACCGAAGTCACAAACTTCGGTATGCCGATGGCGAGATTCGAACTCGCACGAACGTAAGCTCACTGCGACCTGAACACAGCGCGTCTGCCAATTCCGCCACATCGGCTTAAGTGCAGTTGAGGGGACTTGAACCCCTACCCAGTTAACCCGGACTAGATCCTTAGTCTAGCGCGTATGCCAATTCCGCCACAACTGCGCAACACCGTTATGATATCACTATATGGAACTTGTGTCAATAAAAAAACGAAAAAAAGTTCAAAAAAAATAAATTAAGTATCAAAATATGGATTTTACAGCATATTTTCGGTATAATCTGCAAAAGAATGACACACAAAAAAGAAGAAAAATTTTTAATCGGAGGGAAAATTATGCTGATCGGTTCTCATGTAGGGATGAAAGGAAAGGACATGTTTCTAGGATCTGTCAAAGAAGCATTATCTTATGGAGCGAATACCTTTATGGTGTACACTGGGGCACCACAGAATACACGAAGAAAAAAGATTGAGGAATTAAGAATTGAAGATGGAACGAAATTAATGAAAGAACATGGAATGGAAACGTTTGTTGTTCATGCACCATATATCATCAATCTTGCGAATACGACGAAACCTGAGACGTTTGAGTTAGCAGTGGAATTCTTAGAAGTTGAAGTAGAACGTACCAAAGCTATGGGAAGTCATACATTGGTCCTGCATCCAGGTTCTCATGTTGGAGCTGGTGTTGACAAAGGAATCAATCGTATCATCGAAGGATTAAATCAGGTTATGTATCAGGATATGCCGGTTCATATCGCACTAGAGACAATGGCAGGAAAAGGAAGCGAGATCGGGCGTGAGTTTGAAGAACTAAAAAGAATCTATGATGGTGTAAAATATCCAGAGAAATTAAGAGTCTGCTTCGATACTTGTCATGTGAGCGACAGCGGCTTAGATCTGTCTGGAGAAGGATTTGAAAATGTCATTGACCAGTTTGATAAGACGATCGGCAAAGACCAGATCGCAGTCTTTCATATCAATGACAGTAAGAATGTGATCGGTGCAGGAAAAGACCGTCATGAAAATCTTGGATTTGGAACGATCGGATTTGAGACGTTAAACCACATCGTACATCACAAAGACTTTGAACAGGTACCTAAGATTTTAGAAACACCATACATTAAAGCGGAAGACAGCAAGAAATCCTATCCGCCATACAAATATGAGATTGAGATGTTAAAACAGGAACAGTTTGATCCGCAGATGAAGGAAAAGATTTTGGAGGATAACCAGAAATGAAAGTAACATTTATTGAACATAGTGGTTTTATGGTTGAGATGGAACAAAATGTTCTGCTGTTTGATTACTATCAGGGAGAAATCCCGTCATTTGACGGCAGTAAGACTCTCTATGTTTTTGCATCACACAGCCATGCCGATCATTATGATCTAGCAATCTGGAAACTAAAAGAACAGTATAAAGATATTTATTATATTCTTTCTGATGATATCAAAGATAATAGAGGTGCAGTCGTTATGAAAGCACATGAAAAAAAGGAAGTTGCCGGAATCGAAATAGAAACTTTAAGATCAAATGACATGGGAGTAGCATTTCTTGTAAAAGTGGAAGGAAAGACAATCTACCATGCAGGGGATCTTAACTGGTGGCATTGGAATGGAGAACCAGAGGAAGATAATGAATATTACAAGAAGACCTTCCAGGATGAGATGAAATATCTGGAAGGAAAGAAGATCGATCTTGCATTTATGCTCCTTGATCCAAGACAGGAAGATAAGTATTGCTGGGGAATGAATTATTTCTTAGAACATACGGACAGTAAAGTTGTATTCCCAATGCATTGCTTTGAGCATTACAAGATCAACCATCATTATTTAAACTGTGAAGATGGGCGCAGATGGAAGGATATCGTCAGAGATATCACAGGTGCAGGTCAGGTATTTGAAATCTGATTCCACTGACTGATCAGCCGTTCTAACGAATAAGAAGCATTCGCAGGGCTTGTGGAAGGCAGTTTCACAGCTTCAAATCCAGTCACTTTTTCACAATATTTATGATAAAGTTTATAAGCAGTCCCACCGTTGGTATAAATCTGGCGAATTGGGGCTGTTTTTAAAATGAATGAAAAATCATTTGGCACTGCATTTTTAATACTGCTGTCGCTGGAACCTTCAATATCGCAGGAAGCGATCACATCCCAGATGGCAATGTTGTGTCTTAATAAAAACTCTTTTTTCTCCTCGATCGTTTCAGGCAGAGTATCCTCAAAGACTGCAGCAAGAACCTTCCAGAAACGGTTTTGCTTATGATGATAAAAAAACTGTCCCTCTCTGGACTTTACAGAAGGAAAAGAACCAAGGATCAGGATCTTTGATCGGTCATCATATACGGGAGGGATTTCATGAATCACATGAGTCATTTCAAAATTTCCTTTCTTATCGTATTTTTCTACAAATTTCAACTTCTATTTTATCAGATGATGCAGACAGAAGAAAGTTTTCGTCAGAAACTGTAAAAACTTGCAGGGCGTTACCGCCATGGTATGACAAAATATTTTTTAGAGATTTTCTATAATTGCATTATGTATTTCATCGAAATGTTTTTGAAACAATGGATTATGATCGCGTTCCAGCTAAAATTACTGGAATGGATCATACATAAAAAGATGAAATTTTATAAAATATTTGCCGCATCCATCTTTGGAAGTTTTTCAGGATGTCTTATACTTCAGCTTTTTGACGAAGATCATGGACTGAAATTGGGATTGATGATCATTTCCATTGTTATGACGGTAAAGATATCTTGTGCATTTCCAATGAAAAAAGCATGGAAATACAGCGTGTATCTTCTGGTGTTGAGTTTATTTACTGGTGGAATCTTTACAATGATAAAAAGCCAGATCATTCTGCCGTGGCTGATCCTTGCGACAGCCAGCTGCATGCTTGTAAGGTATTTGTATGTATCAGCCGTAAAAGATATGAATCACGACAAAGAATCTTTTTATCAAGTGGAATTTACGATCCTGCATAAGAAATTAGAGGTTTGTGCATTCTTGGATACAGGAAATTTCTTATATGAACCAGTCAGTCAAATGCCAGTATGTATTCTGGAAGAAGAAACATTTTTGAAGTATTTTCATGAGCCGTTGTTCAAGATGATAGAAAAACAGGAAGCAGAGGGCATCCGCATGATCCCATATCAAAGTGTTGGAAGGGAACATGGGATGATGCCGGCAGTGATGGCAAATGATATGAAAATCACGAAAGAGGACCGGATAATAGAACACAAAAAGGCAGTGATCGCCATATCCAAAGTATCCCTTTCCAAATGGGGAGCTTACGAAATGTTACTACATCCGGATCTGATCAAAAATGGGAGGTAATGATTGTGTTAAAGTTGAGCTTGGTAAGTGGAAGAAGGACATTTTTTGGAAGAGGAAATGAGATTCATTATATTGGGGGAACGGAGATACTTCCGGCACCGCTTGATACTGCGGAGGAGCAGAAAATGATCCATATGTTAGGAACTGTCAATGAAGAAACGGCAAGAAGCATGCTGATCGAGAGAAATCTACGATTGGTTGTATACATAGCAAAGAAATTTGACAACACGGGAATCGGTGTGGAAGATCTGATCTCGATTGGTACGATCGGCCTGATCAAAGCAATCAATACATTTAACCCGGCAAAGAAGATCAAACTTGCGACTTATGCATCCAGATGTATCGAAAATGAAATTTTGATGTATTTAAGAAGAAATAACAAGACAAAAATGGAAGTTTCCATCGATGAGCCATTAAATGTAGACTGGGATGGAAATGAATTATTATTATCCGATATCCTTGGAACCGATGAAGATATCATTTACAAGGACTTAGAACATGAAGTAGATAAGAAACTTCTGACAAGAGCCATGACGATCCTTACGGACCGCGAGAAAATGATCATTGAATTAAGGTTTGGGATCAATCAAAAAGAAGGAAAAGAAAAAACACAGAAAGAAGTCGCTGATATGCTTGGAATTTCACAATCTTACATATCAAGACTGGAGAAAAAGATCATCAAACGCCTGAAAAGAGAGATGATCAAGATGGGATGTGTATAAATTTACAGAAAAATTAAGAAAATGTTCACTTTCTGCTGAAAAAAATATGATATGATAAATGTGGAGGAAAAAAATAAGGAAACGATCATACATAGGAGGCAGAAATGAAAATGAAGAGAAGTGAAAAACTAGGAATGCTTACCGGATTGGTTGTTGGGGTACTCTTATTGCTGATCAGCGTGTTTATGATATTTCAGACAACATGCAAAGTCTGGGGAAGTCAGATTACACCAACGCAGGCAGAAAAAAATGGACTAGAGAATAGTTTCCGTTATACAGATGGGAAGCTCAAATCTACGACAGAACGTATGACAAGAAGTTTAACAAGAGTTGTCAAACCATCTAATGCAACAGCACAGGGTATTGACGTAAGTTATCATCAGGGAACGATCGACTGGGAGAAAGTTAAGAACAGCGGTCAGGTTGATTTTGCGATCATCCGTTGTGGAATTGGAATGGATCAGACGAACCAGGATGATACACAGTGGGAGAACAATACTAGTGAATGTGAACGCCTTGGAATTCCATATGGAACGTTTTTATATTCTTATGCAGACACTGTAGAGAAAGCACGCAGTGAAGCACAGCATGTAATCCGTTTGGTACAGGGAAAGAATCTGACATATCCAATTTATTATGACATGGAAGATAACTCTGTGATGAATAAGATTGACACCAAAACAGCAGAGCAGATCGCGCAGACATTTTTAAGTACACTGGAGGCTAATGGTTATAAAAATGTTGCAGTTTATAGCTCCAAGTCATTATTTGAGACAAAACTGACAGCAGATATCTTTAACCGTTATCCAAGATGGGTAGCACATTATAATGATACCTGTGGATATCAGGGAAGCTATCATATGTGGCAGTATACAAACAAAGGTCAGATTGATGGAATTACAGGAAATGTTGATTTGGATTATAAGATTGGAAATTGGACATCTGCAGGGTATACGCCAGCACCAACGACACCAGCAACACCAGCAGCACCAGCAACACCAACGACAGCTGTTAAGAAAACAACTGTAAGTAATCCCAAAGCGACAACGATCAAGAGCTTAAAGAAGAGCGGAAAGAAAGCGGTCAAGATTACATATAAGAAGGTTTCAGGAGTCAGTGGATACCAGATTTATATGTCCACAAAGAAGAAATCAGGATATAAAAAGATCGCAACACTTTCCTCTAAGAAATCATCTTATACCAAAGGAAAACTAAAAAAAGGAAAGAAATATTATTTTAAAGTCCGCACAATGAAAAAAGTATCTGGCAAGTACAGATACAGCAGTTTTTCCAAGGTAAGATCGATCAAACGGTGAAAAATATCAATGCGGCATCGAAAGCATGAGAATAAGCTTTCGGTGCCGTATTTTTATGCGAAAATCAAACCGACCCCCCTTTTCAATCTGTTCCATTTGTAGTAGCATAAAGGATATCAATGAATAGAAAAAAGGAGGAAATATTAAGAAGCTAAAATAATTAACAAATGTGATTAAATGTGTTTAAATATACTCAAAGGAGAGTGCTATAATGAATACATCAAATATCACAAATTATAAGCCAAAAGATTTTGCTGAACTTTTAGGCGTATCTGTTAAGACATTACAACGTTGGGACAGAGAAGGAACTCTAAAAGCAAACCCGAACTCCAACTAATAGACGCTATTACACTTATGACCAGTATCTACAATTTAAAGGTATAAATACTGAAAATGATAAGCGTCAGGTAGTTATTTATGCCAGAGTGTCTACAAGAAATCAAAAAGATGATTTACTAAATCAAGTTGCATTTTTAAGACAGTTTTGTAACGCAAAAGGAATTATTGTAGACCAGTGTATTGAAGATTATGGAAGTGGTCTTAATTACAACCGTAAAAAGTGGAACAAATTATTAGATGAAGTAATGGAACAAAAAATTAAAACCATAATAGTAACCCATAAAGATAGATTTATTAGATTTGGTTATGATTGGTTTGAAAAATTCTGTATGAAGTTTAATACGACTATAGTGGTAGTAAACAATGAGGAACTATCACCACAAGAAGAACTTGTGCAGGATATTGTTTCAATACTCCATGTGTTCTCTTGTAGGCTGTATGGGCTTCGTAAGTATAAAAAACAAATAGAAAGGGATGAGGAAATTGCTAAAGAGCTTCAAGACAGAAATAAATCCAACAGAGGAGCAGAAAGCCAAAATTCGTAAAACAATAGGAACTTGTAGATATATTTACAACTTCTACCTTGCTCATAATAAAGAGCTTCATAATAAAGGCGAAAAGTTTATGAGCAGTAACCAATTTAGAGTATGGCTTAACAATGAGTATCTTCCAAAGCATCCAGAATGTTTTTGGATTAAGGAAGCTTATTCAAAAGCAGTAACACAAGCAGTAAATAATGGACAAGCCGCATTTACAAGATTTTTTAAACATCAGAGTAGTTTCCCTAGATTCAAAAAGAAGAATAGATCTGATGTGAAAATGTATTTTGTAAAGAACAATCCAAAAGATTGCCGTTGTCAAAGACACCGGATCAATATTCCATCACTTGGTTGGGTTCGCATGAAAGAAAAAGGATATATTCCAACAACAAAAGATGGATATGTGATTAAAAGCGGTCATGTGTCAATAAAAGCTGGTAGATACTATGTTTCAGCTCTTGTAGAAATCCCAAATAACAAGATAGCTAATAGTTTCAATGAAGGAATTGGTATCGACCTAGGGATAAAGGATTTTGCCATTGTTTCCAATGGTAAAACTTATAAGAATATTAACAGATCAGTAAGATTAAAAAAACTTGGGAAACAACTTATTCGAGAACAGAAAAATCTTTCTCGAAAGTATGAAAATTTAAAGAAAGGAGAATCTACTCAAAAAGCAAATATACAAAAACAGAGGCTTAAAGTACAGAAACTTCATCATAAAATTGATAACATTCGTACGGATCACATCAATAAAACAATCGCAGAGATAGTGAAAACCAAACCATCTTATATAACGATAGAAGATTTAAATATATCAGGAATGATGAAGAACAAACATCTTTCAAAGGCAGTTGCTTCGCAGAAGTTTTATGAATTCAGAATAAAGCTTCAGGCGAAATGCAATGAAAATGGAATCGAACTTCGAGTTGTAGACAGATGGTATCCATCATCTAAAACCTGTCACTGTTGCGGAGCGATCAAGAAAGATTTAAAACTTTCAGATAGAATTTTCAAATGTGATTGTGGTTATACCGAAGATAGAGATCTCAATGCTGCACTTAATTTGAGAGATGCTATGACTTACGAAGTTGCATAAATAAACGCAAACGTAGGTATGTACCGAAGGCTATTTCGGGAATTTACGACTATGGAGTGTACAAGAACTTGTGAGTAGATATGATTTCGGTCAATCCAAAGCATACACGATGAAGTAGTAAGTAGAACTCGTGAGAGTCTACATTATCTCGATGTGAGTATGTTTAATCACATTTTGAGTAGCAGATTTTGTTAAAGGTTTATGAATAATAAATATACGATCATCAAACAAGAATCTATTGAAGAATTAAATGGAACAGGATATATTTTAAAGCATAATAAGACGGGAGCCAGAGTGGTTGTGATCTCCAATGAAGATGATAACAAGGTATTCCAGATCGGATTCCGTACACCACCAAAAGATGATACAGGAGTTCCTCATATCTTAGAGCATTCCGTACTTTGTGGCTCCAGAGAGTTCCCAATGAAGGATCCATTTGTGGAATTGGTCAAAGGATCACTGAATACATTTTTAAATGCAATGACGTATCCAGATAAGACTGTTTATCCGGTTGCAAGCCAGAATGATAAAGATTTCTTTAATCTGGTGCATGTTTATCTGGATGCTGTATTTTATCCAAATATCTATAAGAAGCTAGAGATCTTAAAGCAGGAAGGATGGCATTATGACCTGTTAAGCGAAGATGCTCCTCTGACATATAACGGAGTTGTGTTTAACGAGATGAAAGGAGTCTTCTCATCTCCAGACCAGCAGCTTGCACGTATCATTCAGAAGTCTTTATTGGAAGACACACCATATGGGTTTGAATCAGGCGGAGATCCAAAGGCGATCCCAGATTTAACTTATGAGATGTTCCTTGATTTCCACAAGACTTATTATCATCCATCCAACAGCTATATTTATCTGTATGGGGATATGGATGTTGATGAATATCTGACATTTATTGATGAACATTATTTAAAAGATTTCGATGAGAAACAGATCGATTCATCATGGGAGAAACAAAAACCATTTACAGAAGTAAAACGAGTGGAAGAATATTATCCAGTCGGGGAAAATGACTCCGAAGAAGAAAAGACTTATTTATCCTACAATGCAGTGATCGGAGACAGCTTGGATGCAAAACTTTACTTAGGATTTGAGATCTTAAACAGAGTATTATTCGATGCACCTGGAGCACCAGTGAAGAAAGCTTTGATGGATGCACAGATTGGAAAAGATATTCAAAGTTCTTATGATAATGGGATCATGCAGCCAGTATTTTCTGTGATCGCACAGGAAGCAAGGGATGATCAGGAAGATGAATTTGTTAAGATCTTAGAAAAGAACTTAGCCAAGATCGCAAAAGAAGGAATTCCAAGAAGAAATCTTTTAGCAGCATTTAATTACTATGAATTCAAATACAGAGAAGCAAACTTTGGACGTTTTCCAAAGGGATTGATGTATGGACTTCAGATGTACGACAGCTGGTTATATGACGATGAGAAACCATTTATCCATATCAAGACAAATGAGATCTTCAAACAGTTAAGAGAAGAGATCGAGAATGGCTATTTTGAGAATCTGATCAAAGAATATCTGATTGATAATAACCATAAAACAATCGTGGTGATGAAGCCAAAGAAAGGCTTACAGAAGATCAAAGATCAGGAAGAAGCGGATAAATTAAAGGCTTACAAAGATTCTTTATCCGAAGAAGAAGTAAAGAAATTAGTCGAAGAGACGAAACAGTTAAAAGCATCACAGGAAGAAGCATCTACAAAAGAAGAATTAGAGAAGATTCCAGTGATCGACATTGAAGATATCAGAAAAGATGTCAAACCATTATCCAATGTGGAATCTGAACTTGGTGGTGTGAAAGTATTATGGCATCAGTATTTTACAAACAAGATTGCTTACGTCAAGCTCGCATTTGATATGAGTCATGTGCCAATGGATCTCGTGCCATATGCATCATTTTTAGCAGAGATCTTAACGATCGTTGATACAACACACTATAGTTATCAGGAATTAGGAAACGAGATCAGTATTGAGACAGGTGGTATCAGCGCGACAATGGACGTGATGCCAACGGATGTGCATGAATTTCTTCCAATGTTTATCTTAAAGACAAAATGCTTCTATTCTAATATCGAAAAAGCATTTGATCTATTAAAAGAAGTGGCATTTGAAAGCAAATTAGATCATAAGAAACGACTAAAAGAGATCATCGGACAGATTTATACAAACCTTAAGATCACATTGACAGAGACAGGACACAAGAGTGCGGCAAACCGTGCAATGTCTTATTTCTCAGAATATGCAGCATACCGTGAAGCAATTCAGGGGATCACGATGTATGAGACTGTGAAGAAATGGTATGAAGATTTCGATGAAGAATATGACAATATCGTCAATGGTTTAAAAGAAGCTGCAAAAATGATCTTTGAAAAACAAAATATGACGATCAGTTATACAGGAAAAGAAGAAGCACCTGAGTTCATGAAAGCAGAAGTGGAAAGCTTTATTGAAGGATTATATGAAGACCAGAAACAAGGTGAGAAAGTCAAAGTTACATGCACAAAGAGCAATGAAGGATTTGCAACTGCAGGTGGTGTTCAGTATGTGGCATGCGCTGGAAACTTTAAGGATGCAGGACTTGAGTATACAGGAGCGTTAAAAGTGCTTCAGATGATCTTCTCCTATGAATATCTGTGGATTCAGATCCGTGTCAAAGGTGGTGCGTATGGATGCATGTGCAGTTTCTCAGATCAGGGAGATTCTATGTTTGTGACATACCGTGATCCAAACCTTTCTGAATCTTATAAAGTATACGACGAGGCAGCAGATTATGTGGCAGATTTTGATGCAGATGATCGTGATATGAAGAAATATATCATTGGAACGATCGGAAGCATGGATATGCCAATGGAAGCTGTTGATATGGGGGCAAGAAGTTTTCATGCATATTTCTTAGGCAAGACAGAAGCTGATCTTCAGAAGGTCAGAGATCAGGTATTATCCTGTACACAGGAAGATATCCGAGCATTAGCACCGATCGTTAAAGCAGTGGTAGAAGCAGGGAACCGTTGCTGTATTGGAAATGAAGAGAAGATCGATCAGAATAAAGAATATTTTGATGAAGTAAAACATGTACTATAGAGAAAACAGGGAAAGGACAATTTATGGCAAATGAATTTAAATCCGGTTTTGTAACATTTATCGGACGACCAAACGTTGGAAAGTCAACATTAATGAACCGTCTGATCGGACAGAAGATCGCGATCACATCAAGCAAACCGCAGACAACAAGAAATCGTATCCAGACAGTGTACACCGATGAAAGAGGGCAGATCATCTTCCTTGATACACCAGGGATCAATAAGGCGAAAAATAAACTTGGGAACTATATGTTACAGGTTGCAGAACGCACATTAAATGAAGTCGATGTCGTACTTTGGTTAGTAGAACCAAGTACGTTCATCGGTGGTGGTGAAAAATATATCATTGAACAGTTATCTAAGATTAAAACACCGATCATTTTAGTCATCAACAAGATTGATACAGTAGAAGAAAAAGACATCTTAGAAGCGATCGATACATACAAAGATGTATGTGAATTTGCAGAGATCATTCCGGTATCTGCACTGAAAGGCAAGAATACCGATGATGTTATCGACAGTATTTATAAATATTTAGATGAAGGTCCAATGTACTTTGATGAAGATACGATCACAGATCAGCCAGAGAGACAGATCTGTGCGGAATTGATCCGTGAGAAAGCTCTTCGTCTGTTAAGTCAGGAGATCCCGCATGGGATCGCTGTTGTCATTGATGCGATGAAAGTCAGACGTCATGGACATATCGTGGATATCGATGCAACGATCGTATGCGAGAGAGATTCTCATAAAGGGATCATTATCGGAAAGCAGGGATCTATGCTTAAGAAGATCGGTACACAGGCAAGGATCGAGATGGAAAATCTTCTGGATATGAAAGTAAATCTTCAGTTATGGGTTAAAGTCAAGAAAGACTGGAGAGACAGCGATATGCTGCTTAAGAACTATGGATATGATAAGAAAGAAGTATAAAGATGTCACAAGAGATCAAAGTGACGGGAATGGTCTTACAGGCTGGCAATATTGGGGAGTATGATAAGCGGATCGTACTTCTTACAAAAGAACGTGGAAGGATCTCGGCATTTGCAAGAGGTGCTAAAAAAGCAACCAGCCAGTATGCGGCAGCCTGTCAGCCATTTACGTTTGGAGAGTTTTCTTTATATGAGGGAAAAAATTCTTTTAATCTGATGTGGGCAGGGGTTGAGAATTATTTTGATACTCTGAAAAAAGACCTGGATCTCATTTATTATGCGAGTTATTTTTGTGAACTTGCATCCTACCTGACAAGGGAGAATAACGATGAGTTAGAAATCTTAAAATTACTCTATCAGACACTGCGTGCATTAGAAAAAAAGACGATCAATATTGAATTGGTCCGCTGTATTTATGAGATTAAGATCCTTGCATTATATGGAATCGGAATCGAAGCATCCAGATGTGTAAAATGTGGGAGCAGGGAAGATCTGATCTGGTTTGATGCAAGAGAAAGCGGAGTGGTATGTAACAAATGTGAACATGGGAAAGTGAAAGTAAGTCCTGCAACATTATATACACTTCAGTACATTCTTTACAGTTCGATCGAGAAGCTTTATACCTTTAAAGTCAGTGCGGATGTTTTATGGGAATTAAAAAAGATCATTCGCGAATATATGCGTTATCATGTGAATCATGAATTTAAATCTTTGTTATTTTTATAAGATCAGATTTTAACGAAAAAGAGTGAATAAAAAAAGAGCCGGTCATCCGGCTCTTTTTATGTCTGAGATATGTAATCTATTTGCATAAAATGCGAAGAACTTTAACAAATTTTTCTTTGTCGTCTGTAGAGAATTTTTCCAATAGACGAAGAATTTCTTTGTTCAGTACATCATCTTTTTCACCATTCTCATCTGATTCTGGACGAAGAAGATAATCAATAGATACATTCAGAAGTTTTGCGTAATAAGATAGTACACGAAGGTTCATCTTTACGCGGTCATTTTCAATGTTGCTGATGAATGCAACTGTTACATCGAGTGCATCAGCGATCTGTTCTTGAGTGTACCCTGCCTGCTTACGCAGAGTTTTCATTCTTTTACCAACATTGGTATAGTCAATTTGATACATGGTTATAAATTCCCTTTCTTCATATCTCATATAATAACATTAAGTATTATAATATAAAAAATTATAAAAAGTAATATTCATTCAGTATATTTGATATATCTATAAGCGTTAAGCTTTTGAAATATACCTTGAAAAATTACTTATTACAAGATACAATATTATAATAATACAAAAAATTTAAGAGGTAAAGGCTATTATGAAATTATCAATGGAGAAAATCGTTAACCTTGCCAAGGTACGTGGATTTGTATACAGCGGTTCAGAAATTTATGGAGGACTTGCTAATACATGGGACTATGGAAACCTTGGTGTAGAACTTAAGAACAATGTAAAGAAAGCATGGTGGAAGAAGTTCATTCAGGAAAGTCCATATAATGTAGGAATTGATGCTGCAATCTTAATGAACCCTCAGACATGGGTCGCATCAGGACATCTTGGTAACTTCTCAGATCCATTAATGGATTGTAAAGAATGTCATGAACGTTTCCGTGCAGATAAACTGATCGAAGATTATATGCAGGAACATGGAATGGAGATCGAAGGATCTGTGGATGCATGGTCCAAAGAAGAGATGGAAAGCTTCATCAATGAGCATGATGTTGTATGCCCAACTTGTGGAAAGAAGAACTTTACAGAGATCCGTCAGTTCAACCTGATGTTCAAGACATTCCAGGGTGTTACAGAAGATGCGAAGAATACAGTTTACTTACGTCCTGAGACAGCACAGGGAATTTTTGTAAACTTCAAGAATGTTCAGAGAACATCAAGAAAGAAGATTCCATTTGGAATCGGACAGATCGGTAAATCTTTCCGTAACGAGATCACACCAGGAAACTTCACATTCCGTACTCGTGAGTTCGAACAGATGGAATTAGAATTCTTCTGTGAACCAGACAAAGATTTAGAATGGTTTGAATATTGGAAGAATTACTGCATCAACTGGTTACAGACACTTGGAATCAAAGAAGATGAGATGAGAGTGCGTGACCACGAGAAAGAAGAGTTATCTCACTATTCTAAAGCAACATCCGACATTGAATTTATGTTCCCATTCGGATGGGGTGAATTATGGGGTATCGCAGACCGTACAGATTATGACTTAACTCAGCATCAGAATACATCTGGTGAAGATTTAACATATTTTGATGATGTGAACAAAGAACGTTACATCCCATATGTGATCGAACCTTCTCTTGGAGCAGACCGTGTAACACTTGCATTCTTATGCTCTGCATATGATGAAGAAGAATTAGAAGGCGGAGATACAAGAACAGTTCTTCATTTCCATCCAGCATTAGCACCTGTTAAGATCGGTATCTTACCATTATCTAAGAAATTAAGCGATGGTGCTATGAAGGTTTATGAAGAATTAGCGAAAGAATATAACTGTGAATTCGACGAACGTGGTAATATTGGTAAGCGTTATAGAAGACAGGATGAGATTGGAACACCTTACTGTGTAACATTCGATTTCGATTCTTTAGAAGATGGAGCTGTTACAGTTCGTGATCGTGACACAATGGAACAGGAACGTGTTAAGATTGAAGATCTGAAAGCATATTTTGCAGAGAAATTCGCATATTAATAAGAATGAGAATCCGGGGGAATATCAATATCTCTCCGGATTTTTTCATAGGAAATAGAATGAATGATGGAGGGCAGGATGATGAACAAAAACTATGATTTTTCTTACACACAGGACAGGGAATTATCCTGGTTGAAATTTAATGAGCGTGTTTTAAGAGAAGCAGATAAAAAGAACGTTCCTATTTTTGAACGTCTGAAATTTTTAGAGATATTTACGAACAATCTGGATGAATTTTTTATGGTCAGAGTGGGTAGCATTCATGAAATGAGTCTGATCCATGATAATCACAGAGATATCCGTTCGGATCTGACCCCAGAAGAACAGTTAGATGAGATCGCAAAACATGTCAGACCACTGTATGAATTAAGAGATAAGATCTTTGCAAAAGTATCCAGAGAACTAGCAGACAAGAAGATCAAACGCTGTCAGATCGAGGAATTAGAAAAAGAGGAAAAGAAAAAACTAAAGACATATTATGAGGCGATGATACTGCCAGTACTTTCTCCGATCGTGATCGGGAAACAGCATCCATTTCCTCATATTCCGAATAAAGTATTGCAGATCGGATTGATCTTAAAGAAGAAAGAAAAGATCTCTTTTGGGATCATTGGACTTCCAAAAGATGTGGAGCGTATGATCTTTCTATCAGGGGAAGGAAGAAGATATGTACTTTTAGAAGACATCATTTTGTATTTCTGCGATGAATTATTTGAGAATTATACGGTAGAAGAAAAGGCAGTTTTATGTATTACAAGAAGTGCTGATATCAATCCAGATGATGAGATTTATGAATCAACGGATGATTATCGTACACATATGAAGAAGATCATTAAGATGAGGGCCAGATTAAAACCAGTTCGCTTAGAAATTGAGGGCAATCGTCATAAAGAGATTAAAAAATACCTCTCAGAACGTTTAGATATTTCAGAACAGGACATCTTTAAAAGCCAGGTGCCGTTGGATTTAAAATATGTTTACAAGCTGACAGATAAAGTGTCAAAAGAAGAGAGAAAAAATGGATGCTATCGTCCATTTGTACCAGCGTTAAACAGAGATTTTATTTTAGGAGTCAGTGTGACAAAGCAGATTCTTGAGGAAGATAAATTATTGTCTTTCCCGTTTGACAGCATGGATACATTTATTGAATTATTAAAAGAGAGTGCAAGAGACAAAGAAACACTTTCTATCAAGATCACCATTTATCGTCTGGCGAAGCAGGCAAGGATCGTCAAATATCTGTGTGAGGCAGCGGAAAATGGGAAAGAAGTTCTTGTATTGATGGAACTTAGGGCAAGATTTGATGAAGAAAATAACATCAATTATTCTGAAATCTTAGAAGAAGCTGGTTGTAAGGTTATGTATGGAATGGAAGATTACAAAGTTCATTCTAAAGTTTGTCTGATCACGAAGAAAAACAGTCGTGGAATTTATTACATCACACAGATCGGAACAGGAAATTACAATGAAAGTACATCGAAATTATATACAGATTTAAGCCTTATGACAGCATCCGAAGAAATTGGACATGATGCATCTGTTTTCTTTCATAATATGGCAACATTTAATCTTCAAGGAACGTATGATCATCTTCTTGTCGCACCATCAAGTCTTCAGGATGGGATCATAAAAAGGATCGAGCGTGAGAAAATGAAGGCAGAAAGCTTTCAGCCATGTGGGATCTTTATGAAAATGAACTCTTTAACAGATCGTAAGATCATCGATGAGTTGTCGAAGGCGTCAAATGCAGGAGTTCCGATATTTCTGCTGATTCGTGGAATCTGCTGTATTCGTCCTGGAATCCCAGGGAAGACAGAGAATATCCGTGTAGAAAGCATTGTTGGAAGATTTCTGGAACATTCAAGGATTTATGCATTTGGAGTTGGAGATGATACAGAGATTTATATTTCATCTGCGGATATGATGACAAGGAATACAAGAAGAAGAGTTGAAGTCGCAGCACCGATCTATGATCCAAGGTTAAAACAAAGAATCCTGAAGATGATCAATGTGATGAAGCAGGATAACATTCAGGCACAGGTACTGCTTTCCAATGGAGAATAT
>ENA-OQJL01000498-OQJL01000498.1-human-gut-metagenome-genome-assembly--contig:-NODE-498-length-28451-cov-20.736026_pt1 | contig 28451 bp, 23 predicted proteins | sample MGYA00242604_ERZ504770 | MGnify/ENA primary metagenome ERZ504770 (study PRJEB26092, sample SAMD00036359) | human gut metagenome | host: Homo sapiens | study: EMG produced TPA metagenomics assembly of...
GTCGTCATCTCCGGCATCTTCTCGGCCATCTATAAGCCGGAAAACGGTATGCTGAACAGCATCATCGGCCTGTTCCGGGATATGACAGACCCCATCCTCTGGAAGGGCGAAAAGCTGGTCATCCCCTCCATCATCCTCGCCATGGTCTGGCAGGCCGTGGGCTATTACATGGTCATGTATATGGCTTCCATGTCCTCGGTGCCCGCCAGCCTGTACGAGAGCGCCAATCTGGACGGTGCGGGCCGCCTGACCCAGTTCTTCCAGATTACCATCCCCCTCATCTGGACCAACATCCGCACCACCCTGACCTTCTTCATCATCTCCACCATCAACATGGCCTTCCTCTTTGTCAAGGCCATGACCAGCGGTGGGCCCAACGGTGCTTCGGATGTGGCGCTGAGCTATATGTACAGCCAGAAGGACGCGGGCCTGTATGGTTACAGTATGGCCATTGGCGTGGTCATTTTCCTGTTCTCGTTTGCACTGTCCGCCTGTGTCAACAAGGCCACCGACCGCGATCCGCTGGAATTCTAAGGAGGGAAGAAGATGCAGAATACCACCGAAAGATCTTCCCGCTCGGCGGAAGGTCTCTACAAGTTCTTTATCTATTTTGTGCTGGTCCTGCTGGCGGTGATCATCATCGTGCCGGTGGCATGGGTATTCATGGCCTCCATCAAGCAGAACGCGGAGTTCTACGGCAACCCGTGGGCGCTGCCCGCCGGGTTCTACTGGCAGAACTTTGTCAATGCGTGGAACGGAGCCAAGATGGGCGAGTATATGCTCAACTCTGTCATCGTGACCGCATTGGCGCTGGTGCTGCTGCTGGTCATTGCGCTGCCTGCCGCCTACTGCCTGTCCCGCTTCCGGTTCAAGGGCCGCAAACTGCTGAACACCCTGTTCATGGCAGGCCTGTTCATCAATGTCAACTACATCGTGGTGCCCATCTTCCTGATGCTGCGGGACGGCGATGTCTGGCTGAAAAGCCACTTTGGCAGCAGCTTCCTGCTGAACAATCTGGTGGTGCTGGCGGTGGTGTATGCAGCCACAGCCCTGCCCTTTACCATCTATCTGCTTTCGGGCTATTTTGCCACCCTGCCCCATGATTTTGAGGAGGCTGCCTACATCGACGGTGCAAGCTACTTCTCCACCATGACCCGTATCATCTTCCCCATGGCAAAGCCCTCCATCATCACCATCATCCTGTTCAACTTCCTGTCCTTCTGGAATGAGTACATCATTTCCATGACGCTGATGAGCTCCACCAGCGCGCCCCGCACCCTGCCGGTGGGCCTTTTGAATCTGATGCAGGCCCAGCAGAGCGCGGCCCAGTACGGCACCATGTATGCCGGTCTGGTGCTGGTGATGCTGCCCACCCTGATCCTGTACATCTGCGTGCAGAAGCAGCTGACACAGGGTATGACCGTGGGCGGTCTGAAAGGGTAAGGTGACAAACGATGAAAGCATTCTGGAAAAATCATCCCGCCCTGCGCATTTTGCTGATGCTGGTGCTGTTTGTGCTGTCCATCGCGCTGGTGACAGCAGGCTGGAAAATGACCGGGCAGCTGGCCGGTCTTGGCATCATGCTTTTGGGGGTGGCGCTGCTGCTGGCTGTGCTGGCGGTCTATAACGCCCCCTATCAGGACTGAGGAGAAGAGAGGTAAAGGAAAATTCCCATGGAAGAAAATAGAATGACCGGGCGCGTAACGATCCCGACCGATCTGGATGTGGTGCCCGAAACGCTGGAGATTCTGAAAAAGTGGGGCGCAGATGCCATCCGCGACTGCGACGGCACCGACTTTCCGCAGGAGCTGAAGGATGCCGACGCAAAGATCTACTCCACCTATTACACCACCCGCAAGGACAACGCGTGGGCCAAGGCGAACCCGGATGAGGTGCAGCAGTGCTACATTATGACCGGCTTCTACACCGCCCCCGGCGACACCGTGACCATTCCGCTGATGAAGGGCATCAGCCCGGAGTTGATGCAGGTGAACACCAACGACGACATCACCCGCTGGTGGGAGGTCATGGACCGCACCACAGGCCAGCCGGTGTCCCCGGAGCTGTGGAGCTACGCCGACGGCAGCGTGACGGTGCAGGCCGTGCCGTTCCATGAATATACGGTCAGCTTTCTGGCCTACCTGATCTGGGACCCGGTGCACATGTACAACGCCACCACCAACGGCTGGACCAACTTTGAGCACCAGATCACCTTTGACGTGCGCCAGCCCAAGACCCACAAGTATTCCATGGAGCGCCTGCGCAAGTTCATTGCAGAGCACCCCTATGTCAACGTGATCCGCTACACCACCTTCTTCCACCAGTTCACCCTGATCTTCGACGAGCTGAAGCGGGAGAAGTTTGTGGACTGGTACGGCTACTCCGCCTCGGTCAGCCCCTATATCCTGAATCAGTTCGAGCAGGAGGTGGGCTATAAGTTCCGCCCGGAGTACATCATCGATCAGGGCTACTACAACAACCAGTACCGGGTGCCCAGCAAGGAATTCCGGGATTTTCAGGCATTCCAGCGCCGGGAGGTGGCAAAGCTTGCCAAGGAGATGGTGGATATCACCCACGAGTGCGGCTGCGAGGCCATGATGTTCCTGGGTGACCACTGGATCGGCACCGAGCCGTTCATGCCGGAGTTCAAGACCATCGGTTTGGATGCCGTGGTGGGCAGCGTGGGCAACGGCTCCACCCTGCGCCTGATCTCGGACATCGAGGGTGTAAAGTACACCGAGGGCCGCTTCCTGCCCTACTTCTTCCCGGATACCTTCCACGAGGGCGGCGACCCGGTGCGGGAGGCCAAGGAAAACTGGGTCACGGCCCGCCGCGCCATCCTGCGCAAGCCCATTGACCGCATCGGCTACGGCGGCTACCTGAAGCTGGCGCTGCAGTTCCCGGAGTTCGTGGACTATGTTCAGAGCGTCTGCAGCGAGTTCCGTGAGCTGTATGAGAACATCAAGGGCACCACGCCCTACTGCGTCAAGCGGGTGGCCGTGCTGAACTGCTGGGGCAAGATGCGGGCCTGGGGCTGCCACATGGTGCACCACGCCCTTTACTACAAGCAGAACTACAGCTATTCCGGAGTCATCGAGATGCTGTCCGGCGCGCCCTTTGACGTGAAGTTCATCAGCTTTGAGGACATCAAGAAGGACCCCGCCCTGCTGGACAGCCTCGATGTCATCATCAATGTGGGCGATGCCGACACCGCCCACACCGGCGGCATCTGGTGGGAGGACCCGGAGATCTCCTCCGCCATCCGGAAGTTCGTCTGGAACGGCGGCGGCCTCATCGGCGTGGGTGAGCCCTCCGGCCATGCCTATCAGGGCCACATTCTCCAGCTGGCCAGCGTGCTGGGCGTGGAGGAGGAAAACGGCTTCACCCTCAACTACGACAAGTACAACTGGGAAGAGCACCCGGACCACTTCATTCTGCAGGATGCCGACCAGCCCATCGACTTTGGCGAGGGCAAGAAGAACATCTACGCCCTCGAGGGTACCGAGGTGCTGGTGCAGCGGAACCGGGAAGTGCAGATGGCTGCCCACGACTTTGGCAAGGGCCGTGCGGTTTACATCAGTGGTGTGCCCTACAGCTTTGCCAACAGCCGCACCCTGTACCGTGCCATCCTGTGGAGCGCCCACAGCGAGGAGGAGCTGCACACCTGGTTCAGCTCCAACTACAATGTGGAAGTGCACGCCTACGTCAAGAACGGCAAGTACTGCGTGGTGAACAACACCTACGAGCCGCAGGACACCACGGTCTACACCACCGGCGGCAGCCATTTCGACCTGCATCTGGAAGCCAACGAGATCAAGTGGTATGAGATCTGAGTTCTCCGTTTCATAAGCAAACACCCCTCTGCGTTCCGAAAGGAGCGCAGAGGGGTGTTTGTGTATCCGGGCGGCTCAGCGGGGAGAGCCCAGACGGTATTTGAAATCGTGGTAGCCGAAGCGGGCCAGCGGCTGGGTGGTGCCGTTTTCATGCAGTACCCAGAGATCCGGCAGGGGCATCCCGTTGAAGGTGTTGTTCTTGCAGGTGGAATAGATGGCCATGTCGCCGAAGATGAGCCGGTCGCCCTCGGTGAGGGGGGCGGCAAAGCTGTAATCGCCCACCACGTCCCCGGCAAGGCAGGTGGGGCCGCCCAGCCGGAAGGTGCAGGGCTTTTCCCCCGGCTCGCCCGCATCCAGCAGGGGCGGGCGGTAGGGCATCTCGATGACATCCGGCGTGTGGCAGGCTGCGGACATGTCCAGAATGGCAAGATGTGTCTCGCCGTTCTGCAGGGTGTCCAGCACCGTGGTGACGAGGTAGCCTGCGTTCAGCGCCCAGGCCTCGCCGGGCTCCAGATACACCTGCACGCCGTACTTTTCCTGCGTCCCGGTGATGCACTTTTCCAGCGTGGCAAGGTCGTAATCCGGGCGGGTGATGTGGTGCCCGCCGCCAAAGTTGAGCCACTTCATCCGGGGCAGCAGGTCACCGAATTTCGCTTCCAGCGCGGGCAGGGTGGCCGCCAGCGCGTCGGAATCCTGCTCGCACAGGGTGTGGAAGTGCAGGCCGTCCAGCAGGTCGGGCAGGTCAGGGTGCTGCGCCGCAGCGGCATCCCACTGGGCACGGGTGGTGCCCAGACGGCTGCCCGGGGCGCAGGGGTCATAGATCTCGTGGCCCTCCTGGGTGGAGTACTCGGGATTCACCCGCAGGCCCACGCTCTTGCCCGCCGCCTTTGCGGCCGGGCCGAACTTTGCCAGCTGGTGGGGCGAGTTGAACACGATGTGGTCAGCGTATTGCAGCAGCTCCTCGAACTGGTCGGCCCGGTAGGCGGCGCAGAACACATGGTTCTCCTTCTCCGGCAGCTCCTCCCTGCCCAGGCGGCTCTCGTACAGGCCGCTGGCCTCGGTGCCCGCCAGATAGGGGGCCAGCACCGGGTAGAGGTCGTAGTTGGAAAAGGCCTTCTGGGCCAGCAGGATCTTGCAGCCTGTCCGCTGCTGCACGCCCAGCAGGATCTCGCCGTTGCGGCGCAGCCGGGCTTCATCCAGCAGATAGCAGGGGGTGGGCAGGGCAGCCAGTGCAGCCTCAGAAAGGTTTGCCAGCCCCGCAAAGGGCGGGCGGGTGTCGGCCAGCCGCATCAGTCCACCAGAGCCGGGGCGTGGCTCTCGGAGCGGGGCAGGCCGTACTTGTCCAGAGCATCCAGATACGGGTCCGGATCAAACTCTTCCACAGTGTGCACGCCCTTGGTGGTCCACTTGCCGGTCAGCAGCATCAGTGCGCCGCACATGGCAGGCACACCGGTGGTGTAGCTGATGGCCTGAGAGCCGACCTCCTTGTAGCACTCCTGATGGTCGCAGACGTTGTAGATGTAGTAGGTCTTTTCCTTGCCGTCCTTCTTGCCGGTGAAGATGCAGCCGATGTTGGTCTTGCCCTTGGTGCGGGGGCCAAGGCTGGCGGGGTCGGGCAGCAGGGCCTTGAGGAACTGGATGGGCACGATCTCCTGACCGTTGAAGTTGACCGGGGTGGTGGACAGCATGCCCACGTCCTCCAGACAGCGCATGTGGTCGAGGTAGCTCTGGCCGAAGGTCATAAAGAAGCGGATGCGCTTTGCCTCGGGGATGTTCTTGGCCAGAGACTCGATCTCCTCGTGGTGGAGCAGGTACATATCCTTCTGGCCCACCTGATCAAAGTTGTACTCCCGCTTGATGCTCATGGCCGGAATCTCCACCCAGTGGCCGTTCTCCCAGTAGCTGCCGGGGGCAGAGACCTCGCGCAGGTTGATCTCCGGGTTGAAGTTGGTGGCAAAGGCATAGCCGTGGTCGCCGCCGTTGCAGTCCAGAATGTCGATGGTGTCGATGGTGTCGAACTCGTGCTTCTTGGCGTAAGCGCAGTAAGCCTGGGTCACGCCCGGGTCAAAGCCGCTGCCCAGCAGGGCGGTCAGGCCGGCCTCCTCAAACTTCTTGGCGTAGGCCCACTGCCAGCTGTAATCAAAGTAGGCGGAGAAACCGGCCTCCTTGCAGCGCTTCTCGTAAATGGCGCGCCACTCCGGGTCGTCGGTGTTCTCGGGCTCGTAGTTGGCGGTGTCCATGTAGTTCACGCCGCAGGCCAGGCAGGCATCCATGATGGTCAGATCCTGATAGGGCAGGGCGATGTTCATCACCAGATCGGGCTGGTAGCTCTTGATGAGGGCGATGACCTCATCCACATGGTCGGCATCCACCTGTGCGGTGGTGATCTTGGTGGTGGTCTTGGGGGCCAGCTCGGCGGCCAGCTTGTCGCACTTTGCCTTGGTGCGGCTGGCGATGCAGATCTCGGTGAACACCTCGGGGACCTGGCAGCACTTGTGGATGGCAACGGAGGCCACGCCGCCGCAGCCGATGATCAGAACTTTGCTCATATCGGTTACTCCTTTATCTGTAAAGTTGTCTTTTTACGGTCTGTCCTTATACCTGAAAGCCCGGCCAGCCCTTGTCCAGCGCAATCAGCAGCTCCCGCAGGACCTTGCAGGCGGTGGCCGTGGAAACGCCGGTGGTGTCCAGCGTGGGGGCCAGCTCGTTGAGGTCCGCACCCACGATGTTGGCCTTGGTCACGGTGCGGATGGCCTCCAGCAGCTGCAAAAAGCTCACGCCGCCGGCCTCCGGGGTGCCGGTGCCGGGGAAGCAGGAGGGGTCCAGGCAGTCGAGGTCGATGGTCAGGTAAACGGGTACCTTGCTGGCACAGAGCTGCTCGGTGAGCTGGGCAAGGCCCGTGAAATCGAACTTGTGCATCTCAGTGTGGGCAGCCGCGAACTCGAACTCGGTGCGGTCGCCGCTGCGGATGCAGAACTGGTGGATGCGCCCGTCGCCGATGAGGTCATGGCAGCGGCGCAGGACACAGGCGTGGCTGAGCTTTGCGCCCAGATAGTCGTCCCGCAGGTCGGCGTGGGCATCAAAGTGGACGATGTGGAGGTCGGGGTACTTTTCCACCATGGCCCGCACGGCACCCAGCGTGACCAGATGCTCGCCGCCCAGCAGGAGCGGGAACTTGCCGTCGTGCAGGATCTCTGCCGCGCGGCTCTGGATGTCGGCCAATGCGCTCTCGCTGGAGCCGAAGCAGAGCTCCAGGTCGCCGCTGTCGAAGATGTCAAAATCGGTCAGGTCGGCGTTCTGGTAGGGGCTGTAGGTCTCCAGACCGTAGCTTTCGTGCCGGATGGCAGCCGGGCCGAACCGGGCCCCCGGGCGGTAGCTGGTGGTGGAATCGTAGGGGGCACCGTACAGCACGATGCTGGCGGCACGGTAGCTGCTGTCGCAGCCGATAAAGGTCTCAACGTTGGGGTAAAGCATCAGTGTTCCTCCACTTCCCGCAGCATCTCCTCCAGAAAAGCCGGCAGGTAGAATGCTCCGATATGCAGTTTGGTGGTGTAGTACCGGGTGCGCATGTTCAGGGCCTTCCAGGCAGTTGCGTCCAGATCATCGATGGGATGGTACTTCTTGCTGGCAAAGCCGAACAGCCAGTAGCCCGCCGCAAAGGTGGGGATGTGGGCCTGATACACCCGGCTGATGGGGAAGGTGGAAGCGATGCGCTTGTGGCTGCGCTGCATGGCGCTGGCATCCTCGGCGTAGAAGGGGCTGCCCTGCTGGTTGACCATGATGCCGTCCTCTTTCAGGGCGTTGAAGCAGCTGCCGTAGAACTCACGGGTGAACAGACCCTCGCTGGGGCCGAAGGGATCGGAGGAGTCCACGATGATGAGGTCGTATTCCTCTTCGCACTGGCGGATGAACTTGAGGGCGTTCTCAAAATAGATGTGCACCCGGCGGTCATCCATCCGGCAGGCGTTGCCGGGCAGGTAGGCGCGGCAGGCCTCCACCACCTGGGGGTCCATCTCCACCAGGTCGATGCGCTCCACCCGGTCGTAGCGGGTCAGCTCCCGCACCACGCCGCCGTCGCCCGCGCCGATGACAAGGATATCCTTTGCCTCCCGGTGCACGGCCATGGGCACATGGACGATCATCTCGTCGTAGATGAACTCGTCCCGCTCGGTCAGCATCACATTGCCGTCCAGTGTGAGCACCCGGCCAAACTCGGGCGTTTCAAAAATATCAATGCGCTGGTAATCGCTCTGCTTGGAGTAGAGCTGCTTGTTCACCCGGATGCTGTGCTTCACATCGGGGGTGTGAAATTCCGAAAACCAAAACTCCATCTGTTTTCCCTCCTTATGCCAGAACGTTCAGGTGCAAAATATCAGGGTCCTCGGGGCCGGTCATGCTGCAGCCCTTGGCCTTGGCGTACTCGATATAGTTCAGGATCTCCTTGGTGATGCGCTCGCCGGGGGCCAGAATGGGGATGCCCGGCGGGTAGCACATGACGAACTCGCTGCAGACCATGCCCTCGGTCTCCCGCAGGGGCAGGCTCTTTTTGGGGGCATAGAAGGCCTCCTGCGGGCTGGCAGCCACCACGGGGTCAATGTATTCCTGGCTCAGCAGGCCGGTGCCGTCGGTGTGGTAGCGGCGCTTGATTTCGGCCAGAGCGCTGACCAGCCGCTCAATCTCCTGGGGGCGGTCGCCGATGGAGAGGTAGGCCAGGATGTTGCCGATATCGCCGAACTCGATCTGGATGTCGTACTCATCCCGCAGGATGTCGTAGACCTCGATGCCGGCAAGGCCGATGTCCAGCGTGTGGACGCTGAGCTTGGTGGTGTCAAAGTCAAAGACTGAGTTGCCGTTGCACAGCTCCTTGCCAAAGGCGTAGTAGCCGCCCACGGCGTTGATCTCTTCCCGGGCGTACTCGGCCATATCCGCCACCTGATGGAACACCTGCCGCCCCCGCAAGGCAAGGTTGCGGCGGGAGATGTCCAGACTGGACATGAGCAGATAGCTGCCGGAGGTGGTCTGGGTCAGGTTGATGATCTGCCGCACATAGCCCTGATGCACATTGGGCCCGATGAGCAGCAGACTGCTCTGGGTCAGGCTGCCGCCGCTCTTGTGCATGGAGACCGAGGCCATATCGGCCCCCGCTGCCATAGCGGAAACGGGCAGGCCGTTGCCAAAGTAAAAGTGAGTGCCGTGGGCCTCGTCGGCCAGGCAGAGCATCCCGGCCTCGTGGGCCATCTTCACGATGGCGCGCAGGTCGGAACAGATGCCGTAGTAGGTGGGGTTGTTCACCAGAACGGCCACGGCGTTGGGGTGCTCCTTGATGGCCTTGGCCACCTGCTCCCGCTTCATGCCCAGCGAGATGCCCAGCCGCTTGTCCACCTCGGGATTCACATAGACCGGGACCGCGCCGCAGAGCACCAGCGCGTTCAGCACACTGCGGTGCACATTGCGGGGCAGGATGATCTCATCGCCCCGCTTGCAGGCCGTCAGCACCATGCTTTGCACAGAGCTGGTGGTGCCGCCCACCATTAAAAAGGCATGGGCTGCGCCAAAGGCATCGGCGGCCAGCTCCTCGGCCTCCCGGATGACCGATACCGGGTGGCAGAGATTATCCAGCGGCTTCATGCTGTTCACGTCCACACCCACGCACTGCTGGCCCAGAAAGGCCGTCAGTTCCGGGTTGCCGCGGCCCCGCTTGTGGCCGGGCACATCAAAAGGTACCACACGCATCTGCCGGAACTGCTCCAGCGCCTCATAAATGGGCGCGCGGCGCTGATCCAGCCGGAACCGTGTACGGTTCTCACTCATCTTTTCTCCTCCGTCCCTGGTTCCGGCGCAGCAAAAAAGCGCAGGCCCACCACACTGGTGCAGACCTGCGCTTAAAAAAGCGTTCTGAACATGCAGACAAAGCCCCGGTGACACTGGGGAAAATCTCCGCATGGTTCAAAAAGACGGGATGACGAGAGTCTATATAGCAATTACACTTTTACTACTCTTATTGACCGTTTCACAAGTCTGCGCACGTTCTGCGCAATTTCATGGCTGTAAAGGAACCAACTTATAAAATTTGAGCTTTCAACTCAATCAATAATGGCAGCTTGCGCCGCCGGTCGGCAGTGGACCCGGCTGTCCGTATGGCCTTAGCCCCGATGGGCGGTCCCAGGTAATTTGCTTTGAAAAGACTCTGACACGCTTTGTCTCTCAAAATCGATGATATCTTATCATGCTATGAGGGTGGTGTCAATACTTTTTGGGAAAATAAAGCGGAAAATGGGCAAGCGGTTCGCATTATGACAAGGACACTGTATAGATATGGTAAAACACTTTGCACAGACAGAGAAAAACGCTTTTGCTTGACAAATGAAAGAAATTCTACTATACTGATTCTTACCGGTGCGCCATCGCCAAGCGGTAAGGCAGGGGACTTTGACTCCCCCATCGTAGGTTCGACTCCTGCTGGCGCAACTGAAAAAGAACCCGCAGGGGGCCTGAGCGACAGGTTCCATGCGGGTTTTCTTTTTGTGAAAAGAGGGTGTTTGTGTGAACGAAGAAAATTCTCTGCTGACCGGGGCGGTGCGGCCCGCGTTGCTGCGGTACGCGCTGCCCATTATCCTGAGCATGGTGGCAACACAGTTTTACGCCGTGGCCGATACCATGATCATCGGCCTGCGGCTGGATGCCGATGCGCTGGCGGCAGTGTCCAACGCTTCCACGGTGCTGATGATCTTTCTGTTCATCTCCGGCGGCATGGAGCTGGGCGGCGGTCTGCTGGTGGCGGCGGGCAAGCCCACTGCCACAAAGCATGAGATGACAGAGCTGCTGTACAACCTGCTGTTCGTGGATGAGGTCATCGCCCTGTTGACCACGGCAGTGGGCTTTGTGACCCTGCCGGCTCTGCTGCGGCTGATCAACACGCCTGCGGAGATCCTGGATACCGCTGTGCTCTACGGGCGCATCTATCTGATGGGGCTGCCATTTCTGATGCCCTACGATCTGAGCAAGGAGTGTGTCATGGGCTGCGGCGATTCCAAAACGCCGCTCAAGGTCATTGTGGCTACCAGTGCGATGAACATTGTGCTTGACCTTGTTCTGGTGGGGCCCTTCGGGGTAGCCGGTGCAGCGGCTGCCACAGCGGCGGCGCAGGTGGCGGGCGCGGTCTACATGATGGCATTTCTGCGCCGCACCCAGATGGATGCGGCTTTCTCGCTCCGGATGCTCAAGGCGCGCTATGCCAGGGATATTTTCCGGCTGTCGGCCCCCAACAGTATTCAGCAGGCCAGCGGCACCATCATCACCACGGTCAAGCAGGGGCTGCTGGGCGGTCTGGGTGTGGAAGCCATTGCGGGTTTCTCCTGCGCAGGCAAGCTGTCCAGCCTGTTGATGATGCCGGTGTTCGGTTTTGTGCAGTCCACAGTGTTCTTTATTGCGCAAAACACAGCCGCCCTCCAGCCGGGCCGTGTAAAAGAGGGCCTGCGGGAAGGGCGGCGGATCTTGTTGGTGTATTCGCTTGGGGTGGTGGCGGTCTGCATCGGTCTGCGGGGGCCGCTGCTCCGGCTCTTTACCACCGACCCGGCAGCAGCCAGCTATGGCTGCACCATGCTGGCCTTTGAATCGGTGACCTGCCTGTTTGTGGCACAGAAGCATCTGTTCGAGGCCCGCCTGCGCGGTGCCCAGAAGATGGGGCTGTATCTGGCCTCCAACCTGGGGCAGATCGCCCTGAACCTGCTGGCCTGTGTGATCCTTGTACCCCGCATTGGTTTTGCAGGCTTCTGGATGTCCAGCTGGATCAGCGCGCCCATCGGAATGCTGCTGGCAGCGGTGCTGGCGAACCTCTCAGGTGCTTCGCACCAGCTTCCCTAATAGAAGAGGTGGCATCCCGCAGGGATGACGGAGAGGCTCAGCCGATCACCTCATACTGAAAATACTCGCACTTGACCTTGCTGCCTACCTCGATCTCGGGCGGCAGCAGGGCCAGCGCAACGGGGTTCAGCTCGTCGCTTTCAATGTCGGTGCGGCGCAGGTTGACATAATCGCCGTCAAAGCTGACGACCTCGTAATACCAGGGGCCCATAGGATACCTTCTTTCATTTGAGCTTTTCTTTGAGCTGTCGCTTTTTGGAGCGGCGGCTTTTTTAATGCTTCCGTTTTTTCTTTTCGTCCCAGGCAAAGTACCCGGCGTAGAGCAGGAACACGGGCAGGGCGGCAAGGGTGACGGTCCGGCTCAGGCGGATGCCGTCCGGCTGATAGACAAAGTCGATGGTGACCGTTCCGGCGGGGCAGAGAACGGCCATCAGGCCCTCGTCCACCCGCAGGATCTCGGTCTCCTGCCCATCCACATAGGCCGTAAAGCCGTCATCGTAGGGCACGGAGAAGAACATCAGGTTTGCCCTGTCCAGCGTGGCTTCAGCGTGGAAGCCTGCGCTGGTCATCTCAAAGGCGGTGCAGGCAGAGGCCCGGCGGTCGGCACAATCCTGGGTGTAGCGGGTGTAGGTCAGGTCGTTGAGCTCTGCCGTGGGCAGGGGCGTGAGGTACTGCCCGTAGGCCACCGCATCCTCCGCAGTGAGCACCAGTGCCCGCATGAGCAGGTTGGAGCGGGTGGGGGTCACGGTGTCCTCGTACTGGGTCTCGGTGAGGTAGTAATCGTAGGTGAAGCCCATGGGAACGTAGTTCTGGTTCTCGTAGAGAACATAGCCGTCCAGGGTATCGTAATACGCCCAGCCCTCATCGGCCTCAGCGTGGAACTGCTCCTGATGCGCGAGCGTGGTCAGCAGGTATCTGACGCTGAGCAGGCCGCGCAGGGCATAGTTGGAGAGTTCGGGCTGACTGCGCACATCCCGCTTGACCCCCAGTGCCGGGTAGAAGCTGAGGATGCTGGGAGCGGCGGTGCTGCCGAAATACTGCAGGCAGCTCTTGTCCAGCCACAGGCCCAGATTATCGTGGGTCTTGTAGGTGTCAATACGCCAGTCCCCCTCGGGCAGATCCTCCTTCAGGGCCAGCGCGTTGATATACTGCTCCACAAGGTCACTGTCGGTGTTCCACTGGCCGAACTTGCCAATGCCGATGTGGACGATGCCGAACAGGCAGCTGAATGCCAGCACACCGGCCAGCAGGCGGCGGGCAAAGACCCTGCGCTGCTGCCAGCGCCTGCAGATGCAATGGTAGACGGCCAGCCCGCCCAGACCAAAGGCAAGCACTGCACAGTACTGGCCCGGATTCTGCAGCACGCCCAGGCTCCACTCCTTGGTGGCGGCATCCTGCACGGGCACCAGTGCAAAGGCCAGCGTGGCAATCATCACAAAGGCAGTGCTCCGGGCGGGGCGGGCGAGGTCGAGGGTGGGGTCCTCCCACGCGCTCACCGTCATGGCAGCAAGGATGAGTACCGGCATGTAGAACCACCGGGCATAGTAGCTGGAATTGAGGGCATAGAACGCGCTGTTCAGGATGGGAACCAGCGCGAACACCATACAGACGGCAATGATCCGCTTTTTGCTGTCGCCCTGCCGGGCACGCCAGTAGGCCACCACACCGGCCAGACTGCACAGGGGCAGATAGGCTGTCATGCTGGTCCATTTGATGATGCCCTCAGACCAGATGGAGGTCATATAGGGGGAATCCGGGGGCAGCACCCAGCTCAGCAGGATGGCCAGATACTGCTGGGGCTTGGAATAGGTCAGAAAGCCCCAGCCGGAGGAAAGATCGATGGTGCGCGGGTTCTGCAGAACGCTGAGGACAGTGGGCCAGAGGACCACAAAGCCCAGTGCCACACCCAGCAGGCTCTCAAAGGCCAGCTGACCGAAGAGGCGGGGCGTGAGCCGGAACTCCCCGGCGGAGAGCTTGCAGACGAAGTAGATGACAAGGAAGAGCACCTGCCCCACAAAGAAAAAGTAGTTGTTGAGCAGGTTCACCGCCACCCAGAAGGCGAACCATCCGTGGCGGCGCTCGTAGATGGTCTCATCCAGTGCCCAGAGCATCCAGGGAAAGAGGGCCAGCACATCGATGAAGTGGTTGAAGAAGATGTTGTACAGCCCCCAGCCCGAAAAGGCGTAGAGGGCCGCACCCAGCACCGCAAAGTTCGGGTCTTTGACGTAGCGGCGCAGGTACAGATACGCGCCGCCGCCCGCCACCGCGAACTTGAGCACCAGCAGCGGCACCATGAGGTAGGGGAGCCAGTTCTGCGGGAAGAGCAGGGAAAACCAGAAGAAGGGGGAGCCGTACAGGTAGAACGAATAGGCGTTCATGGTTCCGCTGCCCAGGTCAGTTGCCCAGGAAAAGGTGTTCTTCACGCCTCCGTATCCGGCGGGGTAGCCTGCCCCCTTGAGAAAGCCGTTCATGTAGCGGTAAAAGCTGATCTGCTGGCTGTTGAAATCGCCTGCATAGTGGAAAAAGCCGCCGTCCAGCAGATAGAACGGCAGGAAGATGAGGGCGGCTGTCAGGGCGCAGAGCCCCACGGTGAGCCAGAACTTGTCCTGCTTCTGTCCCAGCATCCGGGGCGAAGAATGAAATGCAGTCATGCGTCAGTCCTCTTTTCAGTATCGGAAATTTCCCGCTTACGGGAACGGCACCTCGCGGGTGTCATCGGGGTCCTGCGCGGCCCTGCGCTGCTGCTCGAACACCGCGTCGATGAGGGTGTCGAGGTCAGAGAGGCGGCTCAGCTCACAGCAGTAGCGCCGCAGGCTGGCGGCCCCCTTCAGGCCCTTCATGTAGTGCATGGTCTGGGCCCGGGCCTGGGGCATGGCAACGAACTCGCCTTTCTGCTCCACCATCTCCTCCACCTGCCGGCGCAGGGCGTTCATCCGGGCCTGCAGGTTCGGCTCCTTGGGGGCGGGCAGGCCCTCCAGCGCGGCGTTCACCCGCTCAAAGAGCCAGGGGTCGCCCAGAGCAGCCCGGGCGATCATCACGCCGTCGCAGCCGGTCTCCTCCACCATCCGCACAGCATCCTCGGCGGTGCGGATATCGCCGTTGCCCAGCACGGGAACGTGGACGGCATCCTTCACTGCCGCGATGATGGACGGGTCGATGCCCGGGGTGTACATCTGTTCCCGGGTGCGGGCGTGGACGGCGATGAGCACCGCGCCCGCCTGCTCGCAGGCCTTGGCGCATTCCACGGCCGTGACGTGCTCCGCGTCCCAGCCCTTGCGCATCTTCACGGTGACGGGGCGGGAGGTGTTTTTGACCACTTCCTCCACAATACGGCCGCAGCGGTCGGGGTCAAGCATCAGCTTGCTGCCCGCCCCGCCCGAGACGATCTTGGGGGCCGGGCAGCCCATGTTGATGTCCAGAAAATCGAACGCGTACTGCTCCACGGCGGCAGCGGCCTGCCCCATGATTTCGGGCACTTCGCCAAAGATCTGCACGCCGTAGGGGGCACCGTTGGGTTCGGCCTTGAGCAGGCTGACGGTTTTGTGGTCGCCGTATACCAGCGCCCGGCTGGACACCATCTCACTGACGGTAAAACCGGCTCCGTGCTGGGCCATCAGCCGCCGGGCCGGGGCATCGGTAAAGCCCGCCATGGGGCCGAACACTGCCCGGTGGGGCAGTGAGATCTCCCTGATCTTCAAAGGGGTGTTGAAAGGTTCCATGATACTCCTTAGCGCTATCTGATTTAGTTGATAACATGATAAAATTTGGATTATAAGTATACCATATTTCCGGCGGCAGAACAAGAAGCGGGACATCTTTCTTGTCAGCGCGGGATTTTTCCGGTATACTGGGGACAAAAGGAGGAGCGGCTGGAACACGGCAGCCAGCTGCACAAAAGAGATGGAATACAGAGCATGGAAAAAGCAGAACGGCGCAGGGGAGAGCATCCGCACCTCCCTGCTGGGCTACGGCTGTATGCGGTTTCCCACCACACCGGAGGGAGCCATTGACGAGCCCCGGGCCGAAGCGCTGCTGAACGCTGCGCGGGATGCAGGCGTGAACTATTTTGACACCGCTTACCCCTACCACGGCGGCCAGAGCGAGCCCTTTGTGGGCAGGGTCATTGCAAAGTGGCCCCGGGAGAGCTTTTATCTGGCCACCAAGATGCCGCTGTGGCAGTGCGGGAGCCTGGAGGAGGCCCAGCATATCTTTGAAGAGCAGCTCCGGCGGCTGGGCGTGGAATACATCGACTTCTACCTGCTGCACTCCCTGCACGCCGCCCGGTACGACCGGGCCAAGGAAATGGGCATCGTGGACTGGCTGTGGGAGCAGAAAAAGCTGGGCCGCATCCGCAGCTTCGGCTTCTCCTGCCACGACAACGCGGTGGGCCTTGAGCACATCCTGCGGGATCAGCCCTGGGATTTCTGCCAGCTGCAGTATAATTATCTGGACACCGATGACCGTGCCGAGGAGATCTCGGGTGACCGCGGCTATCAGTTGACCGAGGAGCTGAACATCCCCCTCATCATCATGGAGCCCATCAAGGGCGGCACACTGGCCAACCTGCCCCCGGAGGCCGAAGCACCCCTCAAGGCCCTGCGGCCCGAGGCCTCGGATGCCTCCTGGGCTCTGCGCTGGGTGGGCAGCCATCGGAACGTCCATGTCATCCTCTCGGGCATGAGTGCCGAGGATCAGCTCACGGATAACCTGGCCACCTTTGCCCGCTTTGAGCCGCTGACCGCAGCCGAGACCGCCGCGGTGGAGCAGACCGCCGCCTTCCTGCACAGCCGCATCAAGATCGGCTGCACCGGCTGCCGGTACTGTATGCCCTGCCCCATGGGGGTGGACATCCCGGACAACTTCAGCATCTGGAACAAGCTGGGGATGTTCGGCCAGCCCGAGGCCATCAAGCACCAGTGGGAAGCCCGCTTCCCCGATGCCGAAAAGGCCAGCCACTGCGTCCGCTGCGGCAAGTGCGAGGCGGCCTGCCCCCAGCATCTGCCCATCCGCAATGCGCTGGCCCAGCTGCAGCAGGAGCTGGATCAGCTGTAATCTGTATCAGAAAAGCCACCGGCAAAAACCGGTGGCTTTTTTCTCTTATTCGCTCCACTCCATCCCGATCTTATCCAGCATTGCGCGGCGCTCAGGGGTGAGCTTGGGGTCGTGGGCGGTATCCCACTCCCGCATCCGGCGGAGCCAGTCGCCCAGGCAGAAGCCGGTTTCGTCGGATTTGTAGTTGGCGGCGGCGTGGAGGTTGCCGTGGGCCTTGTAGTAGGCTTTGGCCTGCTGATAGGCGGTTCCCCACTTGGCATCCCGGGCATCCCACACCATGCCGATGCTGTTCAGCTTTTTGATGTGGGCGGGCGTGACCTGATAGGAATCCGGGCGGTTCTTGCGGGCTGCACGCAGGTTGGAGATCCACACGCCCAGCCGGACACCATCGCTGTCCACATAGCTGGCGGGGACCAGCAGGTGCTTGTATTTGCGGGCGTAACGGGCGGCACTGCGGAAGTTCCGCTCCCAGTTGGCCTCGCGCACGGTGCCGTGGTCAGCGGCGGGATCACTGGGGCGGCGCTCGCCCTTGAACAGGGTGCGCAGCAGCTTGCGGCGCTCACTGCTCAGGGCGCTGCTGCCGGAGTTCAGGGCTTGCCGCTGGCGGTTGACCCAGCTGCCCAGCCAAACGCCGTCCGCGGTCTTGTAGACAGAGGGGATCTCCAGATCACCGTGCTCTGTCTTGTAGGCCAGAGCCAGATCATAGCGCTCCTGCCAGGGGTCGTACTTTTCCCACACCATGCCCAGCTTGTCCAGCAGGGCCTTGCGCTCAGGGGTGACCCGGGCGCTGGAGCGGTCCGGGTTCAGGTAGGCATAGCGCTGGCGTGCCACCCACTTGCCCAGCAGCACTCCGTCCGGCGTGACATACTCCGAGGGGACGTTCAGGTTGCCGTGCTCATGGTAGTAGGCGGCGGCAACATCGTACAGGGACATCCACTTGCGGTCGTTGCGGTTGGTCCAGTCCATGCCCAGAGCGTCCAGCCGCTCCACCTGCTCCTGTGGCAGCTCGCCTGCCTTGTGAGCGGCGCGCTGGGCCCCCAGCCAAACCCCCAGACCGAAGCCGGAGGGCGTTTCGTACTTGATGGGCACTTCCAGATCGCCGTGTTCCAGATAATACTGGGTGGCGGCGGCATAGTTCTGCTCCCACAGGTCGTTGGAGGTGCTCCACACCATGCCGATGGCTTCCAGCCGCTCGATGCGGTTCTGGGTCAGGTTGCCGCCCAGATAGCGCTGGCGGTTGTAGACGATCCATTCGCCCAGTGCAAAATCATTTTTATCGCGGTAGCGCACCGGCACCAGAAGGTCACCGTGCTCGGTGCGGTATTTCTGTGCGGAGGCAAAGCCCTTTTCCCAGGCAGCTTCCAGCCGGTGGTTCCAGCGGATGCCCAATTTTTCCAGCTTGGCGGCCTGCTCAACTGTCAGGCGGCCCGGGCGCTGCCCGGCCTGCACCTGCCGCTGGAGCTCGAGCCACTTGCCCACAGGCACGCCGCTGTGGATGGTATAGCTCCGGGGCAGCTCCAGGGTGCCCTCTTTGGCGGCGGCATCGGCGGCAGCCTGACACAGCACCTCCCAGCGGGCCTCCATCTCCCGGCGCAGCTTGCCGTACAGGCGGTAGGTCTGCTGCATGGGGCGCTCCTGCCGGAAGCCCGGCGTTTTGCTGCCGGCCCTGGTCATGGCCTCGGTGCAGTCACGCTGCAGGGTGCGGCCGTTGCCCAGCCCCTCGAACTGCGCCACAAGGTCAAACACCGGCACGCTGCGGCTGCCTGCAGCCACCAGCGCGCGGCAGAGCATCTGCTTGAAGGTGGACATCAGGCTGGATTGGCGCACCAGAATGACCCCGGCCAGCCCCTCCAGCGGCTGCTGGACCCCCGGCGCGTTGACGCAGAGCAGGGCCTTGGGGCCGGGGGCTGTATCGGAGAGGAAGGTCTCCACAGCGGCAGAATCCGCAAAGCAGGCGTGATCTGCAGCGTAAAAACGGACGGCAGGGTCCACAGTGCGCAGCAGCTGTTCCAGCTCCGCGCCCAGCTTCTCCTGATAGGCGGCGGATTCAAACAGGATCAGATAATGGCCGCTGGTATCGCTGAGCAGGCGGGGCAGCAGAACGGTCAGGTTCTCCACCTGACGCAGAGACCAGCTCAGCTCTTCATATTGAACGCGCAGGGAGGTGTCGCCCTTGGGCATACACAGGTTTTTGATCCGGGCGCGCAGGGTGGCCAGCTCCTCCTCCTGCGGCCAGAGCAGGGCTGCATAGGCTGAGGGCACCGGCATGGTCCCGGCGGCCATGGCCTCGGCCACAGTCATGTGGGAGACGATGCAGTCGGCAAACAGCTCCTGCGCGGCGGCGCAGACGGGGGCACCGTTGGGCACACCCAGCCCCAGCACCTTTGCCTGGGGGCACATCCGCAGCAGCTTCTGTACCGACTGCGCCCAACACACGGCGCTCAGCTCATGGTAGCAGTCCAGCACCATGCAGCCGGGTTTCTGCTCCCCCAGCCGCACCCACTGCTCCGGGGTGGCGGCGGCCAGCTTTTCGCAATCACAGAAGCGGACATTGCCGGGCAGGGTGCCGCCGTTGTAGCGTGTCAGCTCTGCCTGCCGCAGGGCCAGACGCTGTGCACCGGCCACCAGCCAGAAAAAGGTGGTCTGGGGGTGAGCCTCCACCACCTTCCAGGCAATACAGCTTTTGCCGGTGCCGGTGGGATGGAACACAGCGGCCCGGTTCAGGGTCTCCAGAGACTGTACAGCTTTCTGAAAAGCGGCTTCGTTGACGGGATTCAGGGTCATCGACATGGTGGTAGTGTCCTCTCCGAGTTGCATGTTTGACATCGTTGGATACAACGAAAATATTTCATAGGATTAGTTTATCGCAAAAAACATTTTTCTGTCAAGCCCTTTGAAGAGAATTTAGGGCAAAACTTGGGAAAAGGATAAAAATAGTGTGGAATCCGTGGCAGAAACTGCGAACTTTGTGCGCAGCAACGGGGATACTGAAAGTGGAAATGCGTCCCGGAGCGGAGAGAAAGTATGACCTATGGCTGGAAGAAGGCTTCTTTTGCCCCGGCAGAGCTGCCCGGGCCGCACCGGGGAGATTTGGGCAGGAAGGCTGCTGCGGGGCATCCAAGAAGCATTTCATCTTTGCGGCCGAAAAAATGAAAAATTCCCTCTTGACTTTATGAAAATAAAGCGTATAATGCAATCAACAAACCGATGAGGCGGAAGAGAACCTGCAAGCGCACTTACAGTGAGCCCGAATGGTGAAAACGGGCAGAGAGCGGGGCAGAGTTCGTGGGCCGCCGAGGGCCGGGCGAACAGGGCAGTGCCTTTAGTAGCTTGGGACGGAAGCCTCCGTTACAGGGCAGGGGAGTGTTGGCTCTCCGTTGAGGGGCTCCTGCAGTTTTCCATGGCGGGAAGACGAGCGGAGCAAGCAAGGTGGCACCGCAGATTCGAATTTCTCGACTCTGTCCTTGTGGTTGAACACACAGGGACGGGGCCGTTTTTATTTTACCCGTTCCGCAGGTGGAGCGGGTTTTATTTTTTGGGCCGCCCGCTCCGGGAAAGGAGCAACCGCTATGAAAACCATGAACATGATCTCCCGCCGCAGCTTCCTGAAGGCTGCCGCCGCAGCCGCTGTCGTATCCGCACTGGACCTGACCGGCTGCGGCTCCTCCGGCTCTTCTGCCGCAGCATCCAGCACCGCTTCCAGCGCTGCCGGTTCCGCTGCCGCCGCTTCTGAGGCAGGCCAGACCTTTAAGGTGGGCATTGTCAACTATGTGGATCATGCTTCCCTGAACCAGATCGTGGCCTCTGTTGAGAGCCGCCTGGATAAGGTGGGCGCGGAGAAGGGCGTGACCTTCGACTATGCCGATTACTACGCCAACGCCCAGGCTGACCAGTCCAACCTGAACCAGATCGGTGCAGACCTGGTGGCCGACCGGGTGGATGTCATCGTGGCCGTTGCCACCCCCACCGCCGCCACCATGCTGGCCGCTGTGGAAGATACCGACATCCCTGTGGTCTACTCTGCCGTCACCGACCCTGCTTCCGCCGGGTTTGACGGGGAGGAGGGCATCACCGGCACATCCGATGCCCTGAACACCGAGGCCATTATGAACCTCATCACTGCCATCAACCCCGACATCGACACCATCGGCCTGCTGTACGACCTGAGCGAGGATTCCTCCACCCAGGCCATCGCCGATGCCAAGGCGTTCTGCGACAGCAAGGGCATCAAGTACATTGAAAAGAACGGTACCACCACGGCTGAGGTGCAGATGGCTGCCGAGGCCCTTGTGGCCGCCGGTGTCAAGGCAGTGTTCACCCCCACCGACAACACCGTGATGACCGCCGAGCTGTCCATCTATGAGACCTTCCTGGAGGCAGGGATCCAGCACTTCACCGGTGCGGACAGCTTTGCATTGAACGGTGCCTTTGTGGGCTACGGCGTGGATTACGTCCAGCTGGGCGAGGCCACCGCCGATATGGTGGTGGAGCTGCTCTGCGGCGGCAAGACCCCCGCAGACCTGCCCTACCAGACCTTCGACAACGGCATCGTCACCATCAATACTGAGAGCTGTGAGGCACTGGGCCTTGACCTCGACACCGTCAAGGAAGCCTTCAAGCCCTATTGCACCGAAATTGTGGTAGTGACCACGCAGGAGAATTTCTAAAAAGGAGTACATCAACCATGCTGGCGAGTATCTTTTCGCTCAACGTGATCCAGACGGCGCTGGAGCTGGGCTGCATTTACGGTCTGGTGGCGCTGGCGCTGTTTCTGAGCTATTCGATCCTGAACATTGCCGACCTGTCCACCGATGGCTGCTTCACCCTGGGCTGTGCCGTGGCTTGTCAGGTGGCGCTGACAGGCCACCCCATCCTGGCCCTGTTCGCGGCCATGGCGGCGGGTGTGTGTTCGGGCTTTGTCACCGCCTTTTTGCAGACACGTCTGGGCGTTGAGAGCATCATGGCAGGCATCATCGTGAACACCGGCCTGTACACCATCAATCTGGCGGTCATGGGCTTTTCGTCCACGATGTCCCTGGTCAAGACCGATACGGTATTCTCGCTGGCAAAATCCGCGTTGGCCTTTACGGGCGGCTGGTATAAGCTGGTCATCGCGGCGACGGTCATTGTACTCGCCTGTGCCGCCATGGTGGGTTTCCTGGGCACCCGGCTGGGCCTTTCCATCCGCGCCACCGGCGACAATGCCGCCATGGTGCGGGCCTCCAGCATCAACCCGGCCTTCACCATCACAGTGGGCCTGTGCATCTCGGGCGCGCTGACCGCCCTTTCCGGCGGCCTGCTGGCCCAGTACCAGAAGAGCAGCGACATCAACGTGGGCACCGGCATGGTTACCATCGCGCTGGCTTCCCTTATCATCGGCGAAACGCTGGTGGGCAAGCGCACCATGGTGCGCCGGGTGCTGGGCGTGGTGTTCGGCAGCTGCCTGTATCGCTTTATCGTGGCCGTGGCCCTGCGCTTCAATGTGCCCGCCGCCGCCATGAAGCTGGTGAGTGCCCTCATCGTGGCTGTGGCCATCTCGATGCCCGCCATCCGGGCAAAGTTCGCCTTTGAGCAGCGCAAGCACAATGCCCGGAAGGAGGTGCACTGAGATGGAAATGCTGGAGCTGAACAACCTGCACAAGACCTTTAACCCCGGCACCGTCAACGAAAAGGTGGCCCTGAACGGTGTGAGCCTACACATGGAGGCGGGCGACTTTGCCACCATCGTGGGCTCCAACGGCGCGGGCAAATCCACCATGTTCAACGCCATCACCGGCGGTTTCATTGCCGACGAGGGCAGCATCGTGCTGGGCGGGCAGGACATTACCTTTGCGCCCGAGTATGAGCGCAGCAAGGTCATCGGCCACCTGTTCCAGGACCCCCTCAAGGGCACGGCCCCCAATATGACCATTGAGGAAAACCTTGCGCTGGCCTATCTTCGGGCAGGAACCGCCCCCCACGCGATCTTCTCCCGCATCTCCCGCAAGGATAAGGAGCTGTTCCGGGAAAAACTTGCCCTGCTGAATATGGGCCTTGAGGACCGGATGAAGCAGCCGGTGGGTCTGCTCTCGGGCGGCCAGCGGCAGGCGCTGACCCTGCTCATGGCCACCCTCGTTACCCCCAAGCTCCTGTTGCTGGACGAGCACACCGCAGCCCTGGACCCTGCCACGGCGGAGAAGGTGCTGGAGCTGACCAAGAGCATCGTGGCCGAGAAAAAGATCACCTGCCTGATGGTCACCCACAACATGCATCAGGCCCTCGAGCTGGGCAACCGCACCCTGATGATGGACGGCGGCCGCATCGTGTTCGATGTCAAGGGCGAGGAGCGCAGGAAGATGACCGTGGACGACCTGCTGGAAAAATTCCGCGAGAACGCCGGCAAGGCCCTGGACAATGACCGCATCCTGCTGAGCAAGGTGGAAGCGGGCAACTGAAAAGAAACTCAAAATGCCCTGTCTGGACCCGAAACCGTGTCAGACAGGGTGTTTTTGATACAACAAGGAGAAAATGAGATGAAAATAACGATCCGTACCCCGCAAATGCAGGATTATGACCGATTTTCTGCTATTATGGATCAGGTGCAGCAGATGCATGTCGAGTGGCGGCCGGATGTCTACAAACCGGCCAGCCCGTTGATCACAAAGGAACTGTTTGGCGAACTCCTGAAAGGGGACAGCTGGTATATTGCCGAGACGGACGGCATCGTTGTTGGTGTTCTGGAAGTGTTTAAGCGGCATGTGGAAAGCCCGGCACAGGTGACGAAAGATATTTTGTTCGTCAGTACCATGGCGGTGGATGAGGCGTATCGCGGGAAGGGCATCGGGCACCAGTTCTTTGATAAGGTGAAGCAGCTTAAAGCAGAAAAGGGATGCGACACCATTGAACTGCAGGTGAACGCTAAAAATAAAATGGCGTATGAGATGTACCGGAACTATGGCTTTACGGAAAAGTCCATCAATATGGAGCTGAAATAAAACGATTGTAATGATCCTTGTATATGTAGTCATAATGTGATACAATGCTTTTGACAGGAGGTGTCACTTATGATGCAGACATTTGTTCGCCCATCCCGTGATCTGCGCAACCACTACGCTGAAATTTCAGAGATGTTGAAAGACCACAATCATGTTATTATCACAAATCATGGTCGTGGGGAATCCGTCCTCATCAACATTGAGGACTACGCCAAGTATGAGGAGTTCATGCACCAGCGGTATGTTGCCGAGGAGCTTGCCAAGGCAAAACAGCAGGCGGCAGACCCCAACACGCAGTGGACAGAGCATGAAAGCGTATGGGAGACGCTCCACGAACAGTATGACGTATAAGATCAAATACCTGCCCCTTGCTGTACAGGACTTGAATGACATTGCCCGGTATTTGTCCGGCTTCTACCCCCAAACGGCCCGCCGTGTGCTGAAAGAAATGCGGGAAAAGATCACAAAGCTGGGGGATACCCCACGGATGTGTGAAGTCTATGCCCTTGACCCGACCTACCGCAAGCTGGTGGCAGACCAGTATCTGGTGTTTTACCATGTCAATGAGAACGTCAAGGTGGTGGAGATCCACCGTGTACTGCGCGGCTCATGGAATTTGCCGCAGTACCTGGAATAAAACAAAGAGCAGAGCGCTCCAGCCAGCTGGCCAGACGCTCTGCTCTTTTTAATGCAATATACTGAAAACTCAGAACTTACTTCACATACTCAACGGTGTACTCGAAACCATACTCTTCCTGCAGTTTCTTGACGGCAGGCTCGCAGTCCTCGATGAAGCTGGGTGCGTAGACGGAAGCACCGTTGTGGTCCTTCTTGTAGTCCTCCACGATCTGCTGCAGCTTTGCCCAGCCCTCGTTGGCCTTGGCATTGTCAACAGTGTCGGGGAAGTTGATGATGAATTCACGGTGCTGCGGAATACGAGCTTTCATAAGTGATATCTCCTTAATTGACAATTTGTAGTTTGTTACTTGATTTATACAGAAGCATAATGCTTTTGTAGATAACGGATAGGCCTGCTCTGTCCAACCTGCCCTCTATGCACGGCTGCTGCCGGTTTCAGACGGAGAGATTATACACCTGGCAGGCATTCTCCACCGTCTGCCGGAACACCTGCTCCGGTTCCTCACCCTTGATGCTGGCGATATACTCGCCCACATAGCGGATGAGGGAACTGTCGCAGCGGGTGCCGCGGACAGGCTCCGGGGCCATATAGGGGCAGTCGGTTTCCAGAACGATGCGTTCCAGCGGCAGGGCGGCAATGGCCTTGGCGGCCCGCTTGGCCCCCTTGAAGGTGCAGGCCCCGCCAAAGCCGATGTAGAGCCCCTGTTCTGCCAGCCAGAGTGCGTCATCGGCGCTGCCGGAATAGCAGTGGACGATGCCTTTGGGCCGGTACTTTTTCAGCAGGGCGTAGACATCGGCGTGGGCGCTGCGGTCGTGCACGATGATGGGCTTGTCCAGTTCCAGCGCCAGCCGGATCTCGGCCTCAAACAGCGCCAGCTGGGCATCCTTGGGCACGGGCCAGTGGTAATCCAGTCCGCACTCCCCCACAGCCACCACCTTGGGGTCCTCGTAATAGGGGGCAAGGGCACGCATCTCTGCGGCCCAGTCGCCGCCGTATACCGAAACAGTAGGGGCGGGGCCTTCCTCACCGCAATCCTCCGGGGCCAGCAGGCTCTCCGGATGGATGCCGACAGCGGCGTACACCCAGGGATATCTGTGGGCCAGCTCCAGCACCTTGGGTGCATCGCCCGAATGGGTGGCCTGCTCGCACACGCCCACCACCCCTTTGCCAGGCAGGCTGTCCAGCAGGGCAAAGCGGTCCGCGTCAAAGGCGCGGGCGCTGTAATGGGCGTGGGTGTCAAAGATGAGGTATTCCATATTACAGGGCACGCTCCTTTTTGGCGGGGGCCTTGTTTACCAGCCAGATGCCGATGCAGACCAGAACCAGCGCCCCCAGATACTGCCATCGGAACAGCGGCTCCCCATTGATGAGGGCGCTGAGCAGGACATTCACCACCGGGTTCACGAACCCGAAGATGGCGATCCGGCTGACGGGGTTGTTCTTCATCAGCAGGGCCCAGACGATGTAGCCCGCGCCGCAGATGAAGGCCAGCGCCAGCAGATCCAGCACGCTGAGCACAGACCAGTGTTCCAGCCGTCCGCCCAGAACAGCGCCCAGCAGGAACAGGGCCGCACCGCCCACGAACAGGTTCACAAAGCAGACGGCAAAGCTGTCTGCCCGGCGGGTGACGGATTTATTCCAGGGGCCTGCCAGCGTGAAGAGGACGGTGGCAATGAGCATATAGGCTACACCCCGGGCGCTGCCGCCGCCGTGGTTGCCCAACGTGGCGATGAGAACGCCCGCAAAGCCGATGCCGCAGCCCAGCGCCTTGGCCGGGGTCATGCGGTCAGCCCTGCCGTAAAGGAAATGGGCGAAGATGACCCCCAGAAAGCTCTGGGTGCTGTTCAGGATGCCCCCAAAGGCACCGGTGAGCAGGGCAACAGCGCTGTAGAAAAAGGCATACTGCGCTGTGGTCTGCCACAGGCCCAATGCACAGCATTCGGCCAGGATCTTCCCTTTGGGCATGGCGGGCAGCCTGCCCTCCAGCAGCAGGCTGCCGCCCAGTACCAGCACACTGCCCAGCATGAACCGCACCCCTGCAAAGCAGAGAATGGAGGCCGTGTCAGCGGTGTCGATGGCAAAAAGCCGGTAGCCCAGCTTGATGAAAGGGAAAGCCGAACCCCACATGGCGTTGCAGAAAATGGCAATGATAACGGCAAAGGCCGGTGTGCCGAAAAGCCGGTCCAGCTTTTCGGCGCGGCTCAGCTGTGTCTCCATGGCTCAGTGGATGCGGCTGCCAACGGGGGTGTTGTCGCCGTAGAAGGCGATGGAGCAGCCGCCGTCAGCGGTGTCGGCAGCAAAGATCATGCCCTCGCTGACATACTTGCCCTTCAGCATGGGGCGGGGGGCCAGATTGCAGACGATGCCGATCTTCTTGCCGATCAGATCCTCCGGCTTGAACCACTTGGCAATGCCGGACAGGATGCAGCGCTCACGCTCGCCATCAAACACGGTCAGGTGGAGCAGCTTCTTGCTCTCTTTCAGGTTCTCGCAGGCGCGCACCTCGGCCACGCGCAGCTCCACCTTGCAGAAGGTGTCAAAGTCGATCTCTTCCTCGTGGGTAAAATCAACGGTGCTCTCCTCAGCGGCGGGGGCGGCAGCAGCCTTTTCGGCTTCGGCCTTGGCCTTGTTGGCAGCTTCGGCAGCGGCCTTGCGCTTTTCGTCCTCTTCCTTCAGGTGGGCGATCTCCTTGGCCACGTCAATGCGGGGGAACAGGGCATCGCCCTTGTGGACGGTGTAGGTCTCCTGCACGCCGTAAGCAGCCTTGCTCAGGTCGATGTCGGCAGTGGACAGGCCCAGCTGATCCATCATCTTGGGAGCGGTGGAGGGCAGGTAAGCGTTCAGCAGGATGCCTGCCACACGCAGTGCCTCGCACAGGTGGTAGAGCACGCTCTCCAGACGGGCCTTGTTGGCCTCGTCCTTGGCCAGAGCCCAGGGAGCGGTCTCGTCGATATACTTGTTGGCGCGCTGGATCACGGCAAAGATCTCCATCAGGGCCTGGGGGATGGTCAGGTTGTCCATATCGGCAGTGACCTTGCCCAGCAGCTCATTGACCATGGTCTCCAGCTCCGTGTCGATGGCCTCGGTGCCAGCGGCCTTGTGGACCGTGCCGCCGAAGTACTTCTCGCACATGGCAACGGTGCGGCTGAGCAGGTTGCCCAGGTCGTTGGCCAGGTCGCTGTTGATGCGGTTGATCAGGGCCTCGTTGGTGAACATGCCGTCGTTGCCAAAGGGGATCTCACGCAGCAGGAAGTAGCGGATGGAGTCCACGCCGTAGCGGTCGCATAGGACCACGGGGTCCACAACGTTGCCCACGGACTTGGACATCTTGCCGCCGTTCATCAGCAGCCAGCCGTGGCCAAACACGCGCTTGGGCAGCGGCAGATCCAGAGCCATCAGCATGGCGGGCCACAGGATGGTGTGGAAGCGCAGGATCTCCTTGCCCACCATGTGCAGGTCAGCAGGCCAGAACTTGTTGTAATCGTGGTAGGACTCGTTGCCGTAGCCCAGCGCAGAGATATAGTTGCTCAGCGCATCGACCCAGACATACATGGTGTGTTTGGGGTCAAAGGGAACGGGGATGCCCCACTTGACAGAGGTGCGGGAAACACAGGTGTCCTGCAGGCCCTGCTTGATAAAGGCGATCATCTCGTTCTTCCGGCTCTCGGGCTGGATGAACTGGGGATTCTCCTCGTAATACTTCAGCAGGCGGTCGGCATACTTGCCGGTCTTGAAGAAGTAAGCCTCCTCGTGGGCATCATAGACCTCGCGGCCGCAGTCGGGGCATTTGCCGTCCACCAGCTGGCTGTCGGTCCAGAAGCTCTCGCAGGGCTTGCAGTAGTGGCCGATGTACTCGCCCTTGTAGATATCGCCCTGCTCATACAGCTGGGTGAAGATCTTCTGGCAGGTCTCCACATGGTAGTCATCGGTGGTGCGGATGAAGCGGTCGTAGCTGACATCCAGCAGCTTCCACAGATCCTTGACGGTAGCAACGATCCGGTCAACGTACTCCTTGGGGGTCACGCCTGCATCGGCGGCCTTGTCCTGGATCTTCTGGCCATGCTCATCGGTGCCGGTCAGGAACATGAC
>ENA-OQJL01000577-OQJL01000577.1-human-gut-metagenome-genome-assembly--contig:-NODE-577-length-25142-cov-5.045282_pt1 | contig 25142 bp, 20 predicted proteins | sample MGYA00242604_ERZ504770 | MGnify/ENA primary metagenome ERZ504770 (study PRJEB26092, sample SAMD00036359) | human gut metagenome | host: Homo sapiens | study: EMG produced TPA metagenomics assembly of...
GAAAAACGTGCGGAGAAAGCAGAAACGGAATTGAAAAAACTGGAGGACAGAAGAGAATTCCTGCAACCGGTGATGGATAATGTCAGTAAGGAAATAAAAGAATATGGAATGATTAAAACATTTCTGCCGGAAGCTACAGCATTGGAACGTGCGGTAACTTACCGGGATAAGAAAATAAAACCATTATTCATTGAAATGAAAAACAAAATCGGTGCGATGGCTGCACAGGTGAAAGAACTTACCAGAGAAAGAGATAACTGGAAAAGTAAGTTTCAGAAGAAAAAGCAGGAGCATGAGAACACAAAAAAGGAACTGGCAGAAGTTAAGAAGGATTATCAGAAATTATCTGGTGAGAAAGAAATGTTGCAGGGACTTGCGGACAGATATAATCGGATTTTACGCATGTTGGGGAAAGATATGGTAGAAAGACTGGTACAGGACGATATCCGGATCCAGGCGGAACTTGAAGCGAGAAAACAGAAGGAGCAAATGCCGAAAAAAATAGGTGACCGTATACAATGGGCAAGAGAACGAAGCGAAGAACACAATGCACAGATAAAAAAGAACAAAGCAAAATACAGAGGAATGGAGTTGTAAGAATATGAAGAAACAGATTTATGATGAAAAGAATGGACTGAGCTACACATTGCATGGAGATTATTATCTGCCAGATTTGGAACTCAATGAGGAAGAACCGGTATATGGAAAATATGGAATAATGCGAAAGCAGTTTCTGAAGGAACACAGGAGTGCCAAGTATCAATATCTGGTACTGACTGGGAAACTGACGGAGTATCTGAATCAGGTAGACAAAGAAGCAAGAGAAAAAGTTGAGATGCTGGTGGAGCAGATGGCTGAACGGTGGGGAGTGACGGAAGAATTGAAGATGCGGGATCAGATGGAATGGGTGAGGAGGATGAATAATATCAAAGCAACTGCCGAAGAAATAGTATATAAAAATATAATCTTTATGTAGGAAAGAGGCTGTCTGCAGGCGTTGTGGACAGCCTCCTGTATAGGAGGGGTTATTCTTCAGATATATCATAGTCAGTGGTTGTATCAGAAAATTTTGTATCCCAAATGGCTTCTTCAATGGCCTGTAAACATTCATCTGTATGTTTGGAAATGTCTTGCCCCCAGAAGTGAAGGACAGTATAGCCTAGAAATAGAAGTTTTTTATCGTTTTCATAATCACGATTACGATTTCGCTCAATTTTTTTGATCCAAAAGTCTGGATTCTTACCCTTTTCAAGACGAAGCTTGAGAATTTCCCAATCCTTTCCGTGAAAAAATTCACTATCGCAAAAAATAGCAATTTTATATTTGGTAAGAACAATGTCAGGAGAACCAGGGAGAGCTTTATAATTTTTGCGATAGCGATAACCTTTGTACCATAGAGCTTTTCGGAGTAAGAGTTCTATGGAAGTATCTTTACTGTGGATCTTACGCATATTGTTTGAAACAGTAGCGGAATCGCGCGACATATAGGTACCTTCTTTCTAACTGAACTGATGACAATATATTATCAAAAAACAGGAGAAATAGCAAACGGGATAAGAAACATACGAGAGAAAATCTAACGATATGGTGAGAAAATTGCTTGTTGCTAATTGTGGGATATGATAAAATATGAGTTGTACTATTTTTGATTTTGGAGGAATTTTAATGGCGATTTGTTATGACAAATTATGGAAATTACTGATAGATAAAAAAATGAACCGCACAGAATTGAAGGAAGCGTCAGGAATAAGTTTTAATGTGTTAGCTCGGTTAGGAAAGAATGAGCCAGTTTCATTTGAATCAATAGAAAAAATATGTTTTACATTAAATTGTAAGATAGAAGATGTTGTAGAGATACAAAAAGAAGAACCATTACAAATCGATAGTGATGCGTTTACAACCATAGAACTGTTTGCTGGAGCTGGAGGTTTGGCTTTAGGGATAGAAAAAGCTGGATTTGAACCATTGGGACTAATAGAATTTGATAAAGATGCTGCAGAATCTTTGAAAACCAATAGGCCGAACTGGAGAGTTATTCATGATGATATAGCTAATATATCTTGTTTGGATTTGGAAGATTATTTTGGTATAAAAAAAGGAGAACTGGATTTATTATCGGGAGGGGCACCGTGTCAGGCTTTTTCCTATGCTGGAAAAAGATTAGGACTTGAAGATGCAAGAGGAACACTTTTTTATCACTATGCAACTTTTTTACAGAAATTACAGCCAAAGATGTTTTTATTTGAAAATGTGCGAGGATTGCTGACTCACGATAAGGGAAGAACATATGCAACGATAACAAATATTTTTGAACAGGCGGGATATACCATTCAGAAAAAGGTTTTAAATGCGTGGGATTTTGGTGTGCCGCAGAAAAGAGAGAGATTAATTACTGTTGGAATTAGAAATGATTTAGTGGGAAAAGTTTCATTCTCATTTCCCAAAGAACATAATTATAAGCCTGTTTTGAGAGATATTTTATTGGATTGTCCAGAAGGACCAGGAGTACCATATGGAGAAAATAAAAGAAAAATATTTGAATTAGTTCCACCTGGAGGATATTGGAGAGATATTGATCCGGAGATTGCAAAAGCATATATGAAAAGTTGCTGGGATATGGAAGGCGGAAGAACAGGAATTCTTAGGAGAATGAGTCTGGATGAACCATCATTGACGGTATTGACATCACCATCCCAGAAACAAACAGAAAGATGTCATCCATTGGAAGCAAGACCGTTTACAGTACGTGAGAATGCAAGATGCCAAACATTTCCAGATGAATGGCAGTTTTGTGGAAGTGTTCAATCTCAGTATAAACAGGTTGGCAATGCTGTTCCTGTCAACTTAGCATATGAAATTGGGTTGGAGATACATAAATCATTAGAGGGGGTAAAATAAATGGTGTGGAATTTAGATTTTATATCAGAAGAAGATTTTAAGAAGCATGTGCGTGCAACAATTATGAAATATGGAGAAAAACTAGAATCGTATGATTTGAAGCGATTCAACAGTAATCTGATTGATCCAATCAAGCTGATTTTTGATAAATCGGTGTATCGTACAAGCTGGGAAGAAATTGTAAATAATGAAATTTTCCGGCAGAGAGATAAGTCTAATAATAATGATATAGGATATTTTCATCAGAATATTTTTTCTTATTTCAAAGGCTGTGAAGTCCCACAGGCAGGCTGGGATGTTATTTACAGAAATCCAGATGGAATACAAATGCCAGATGGAGATATTGTACATACAATATATGTAGAAATGAAGAACAAACACAATACTATGAATTCTGCATCTTCTGCAAAAACATATATAAAAATGCAAGGACAGATTCTGGAAGACGATGATTGTGCATGCCTGTTGGTTGAAGCAATTGCAAAGAAATCACAGAATATAAAGTGGTCAACAAAAGTTGATGGAAAAAATGTACAGCATAGATTAATTCGCCGTGTAAGCATGGATCAGTTTTATGCAATTCTTACTGGTGAAGAAGATGCATTTTATAAGATGTGCATGGCATTGCCAGAAGTAATCAATTCTGTTGTAAATGAAGAAGGTGGCGTTGAAGTACCACACGATACTGTTATTGATGAATTGAGAAAAGTGGCATCATTGTATGGTGATGAAAATGGTGAATTATCTATGGCAATGGCTGTATATATGCTTGGATTCAATACGTATATGGGATTTGGTGAAAAAATCTGTGGAGAATTAGGAGAAGATAGAGACGGAATGCTTAAGCGAATTTATGAATATGTGAGAAAAATGCAGAAATAAAAGCATATCTCGGAGGTGAAAGATGGAGAAGGTAATGAATGAAAAAATTATTATGAACTATGAAGTGGTGGAACTATTACACAAATCTTCTTCATGGGGGAATATCGTATTTAAAGTAAAACCGCAAAATAAAGAAAAGTTGTATGTGCTTAAGTGCTTTCCGAAGATTGAAAATGGTTTGCAAAAACTAATTTTTAAAAGAGAGATTGAAGCCTTACGAACATTGAATGTTTGTGAAGGAATAGTAAAGTTAAGAGATAGCAGTACAGAGTTATATCCTTTTAAGGAGAACGAATGCTATGGTGGAATTCTTATGGACTATGTTCCGGGTGAAACTTTAGACCATATAAATTGGAATAAATATACGCAACTAAAAAAGTATGAAATATGTCTTCAGATTTTAAAAGCAGTAAATAACGCTCATTCGAATAATGTGATTCATAGAGATTTGAAACCTTCAAATATAATTTATGATAAATATGCAGATAAGGTTACGTTAATTGATTTTGGAACAAGTAAAATAAAAACAGTTATGGATTCCGAGACTACTATGCCATTATATTCAGAAGGTTATTCTGCACCAGAACTTATATTGGGTAAAAATATCACAGAAAAATGTGATTACTATTCAATAGGAATAATAATGAGTGAAATTTTATTATCACAAAAAAATGGAAGTGATATTAATAGTAGAATTGAGGAGTGGACTGGAAGAAAAGAGATAAAAGATATTCTATTATCATTAGTTCAAGAAAAGCCTGAAAATAGACCAGAGTCACTGGAAAATGTAATTGTGATTTTGGAGCGGTTAATAGGAAATCTTAATACATCAAGTTGTAGCTATAGTATTGCAATTGATTCTAGAAAGCTGGTTCAATTAAAAAGGAATTCTATTGTTGAAGAAAATATGACAATGGTACAGTTTACTAATTCATTTCTCAAAAATGAATTTAAACAATCCTATGGTTATTATGATGTAAAAGATCAGCAGTATGTAATTACTGGTGAAAAAATGATTATGAAGTGTGGATACGATGAAAATGAGCAGAAAATGTATGTAACATATGTTGGAAAAATTACTGCTGATAGAAGAAATATAAATATTAAAAGAAGCTTTAGAATTGTTGGACAAATATCCTTTGTATTAAATAGCAGAGATAATGGGTATGATCCACAAGACAATCACCAACTGGTTGTTATGTTTAAAAACCATCAAGATGATAATAAACAATATCAATTGCAAGAAGAAAAGTTTGAAAATTTGTTTGGTGGTTGGGAAATTGGTCTTACAGAGGCTGTTGAAAAAGAAAAAGGAAAATCTGCGATTATAAAATATGATAAATATGAGATTAATGGAGGTCAACTGATTTTCAATCTGATTGATTGCGAGAAAAAATCAATTGATGAATTGATGCCACCAACTAGATTTGTTGTAGAAAGCCAAGGCCAAAAAGGAGTTATTTATACGGAGGTAGGAAATTTTGAAGAGGTTGTATGTGATGATGATTCAGTAAAAATTGTCTTATCATTAACAAAAGGGAGATTGAAACCAACAGTAAGACAATTATTGAATAAAAATACACCACTTCTTGAAGATTTTCGTGCGAAGACTATGGCTTATAAACGACAATTTAGAGCAATTTTTGATTTGAAAAAAGATGAATATTCTGCGAGAAGTTTAAAAGACATTATCTTATGTTTGGATGAACCAGAGGAAATAAAGACAATCTCACAGCCTAGTTTTATTTCAAAAGTATTAAATCAATCACAGAAACAAGCTGTGATGAAGGCTCTAAATACGGAAAATATATGCTTAATCCAAGGACCGCCTGGGACAGGTAAGACATCTGTTATAAAGGAAATAGTTGGGCAAATTATAAAAAGGGATATAAAGATGACCGATAGTCCTAAAATACTTATTGTTTCGCAGTCACATACGGCAGTTGATAATATTTTAGAAGGATTGGGGAAAGCTATTGATAATCCATTGGAGATAATAAGAATTGGTGCGGAAAGGAATATTTCTGAAGAAATTGCGACAAAATACACAATTGCTGCACATAGAGAGCAATTGGTTTCCGAAATAAAAAATAATGTTCAGCAATATGTAGAGCAAAAAAATGATTTGATGAATACTATAACCGATAAAAACGAGGTGAAAAAATGGGAAGAAGTTAAGAAAATACAGGAAGATTGGATAAATAGATTAGTAGATCAGAACAGTTTAGATTATCAAATGATTCGAAGTGCAGTGGTTATTGCGGGAACATGTGTTGGATTTTTGTCTAATGAAGTAATAAAAGATATGTCATTTGATTATGTAATTATTGATGAGGCTGCTAAAGCAACAACACCAGAATTACTGGTATCGATTATTAAAGCAAAAAAGATTATCTTAGTAGGCGATCAAAATCAGTTGCCAGCATATGCAGATGCAGAGGTATCACCAACATTGGCTAAATTGACTAAAAATCCAGACTATAGATTATTTGATATTTTATACAATTCGTTGCCGGATACACATAAACAAATTTTGACCACTCAGTATAGAATGATTGAAAATATAGGAAATCTGATAAGTAAAGTATTTTACAGAGGAATTATTGATACAGGATGTAATGACGATGAAAAACGACATGGATTGAGCAGGTATGTTGGAAAATCAATAGTGTGGTTTGATACTTCTGCAAATAAGAAAAAATCACAGAAAAGAACAAAAGGTGGTTCATATATAAATGAAGAAGAAAAAAGAATTATCTTAGAAATATTAGATGATTTAAAAAGTACTGGAGAATTGAAGGGGCTAGATATAGGAATTATTACAGGGTATAGTGGTCAGAAAGAATTATTGCGAAAATCTATTAAGGCTACAGGACTTGACAAAATAGCATCAAAAATTGATATTAATACTTTAGATGCATTTCAGGGAAGAGAAAATGATATTATAATTTATAGCACTGTAAGAACAAGAGATTCTATTGGATTTCAGAAGGAGAAGGAACGAGTTAATGTAGCTTTTTCTAGAGCAAAAAAATTATTAATTGTGTGTGGAGATAAAAATTTCTTTTACAATTTTGACGATCAAGATAATAAATTTGTTGAAATAATAGATTATATCTCTGAGGAAGAAGAATGTGAAATTATACAATGCGATGGAGGAAAGTTATTTGAAAGAGAATCTAATTCATAAATGGGTAACAAACATTGTTAGGCAAAATGATGGATATGAATTTTTGCTTGATGATGAAGTATATTTACCAGTTTATAAATATGCACTAAAAATCACAAAAAGAAAAACTGTAAAGCTAAATCTGGTAGAGGAAAAAGTGTTACAGATTGTTTCTATAGGCGTTCACCAAGTGGATGAGATTGCGAAAATTTTAGGAATTACTAGGCCGTTATTGGATGTTACTCTCGCAGATTTGCATGTAAAAGATTTAATATCTGTATCATCTGATATTTGTTCGTTATTAAAAAAAGGTGAGCAAGCCCTAAGCAATTTAGAAAGAGTGGAGAAACAGCAAGATATTATGAAAGATATCTATATGGATTCTTTTAAAGGAAAAATATTAGAGAATATTACTAGATATCAAGTTGTTGAAAAGGGGATAATTGATGATAACAAACTAGAACCACTTGTTCAGGCAGAAGATATGAAGGTTATAGTCAGTAGATTTGAGGATATTCAAGAAATTTTTCAAGATGAATATTCTGCAACACGAATTGCCGATGGGATAAGAACTGAAACACAGGAACTTTTGACAATAGATGGAATTGAAAGTGTATATGTAGTATTTATAAAGATTCCATTGCAGGTTTTTGTAAGTACAAACGGTTGGGATATAGACATTGTAGCAGCAAAAAAGAAATACAATGAGTTATTGTTAGAATATAAAGATGAAATTATTAGGCAAATAAATAACAAGAAAGTATTACGGGCTCATTGGAAAAAGAAGACGATACAAGAGTCATATAATGGAGAATGTCTAAAGGAAGTTGAAAGATTAGTAGAGACAATAAAGGCTGCTGATTTTAAGAAGAAAAAGAAACAAAAAGAAATAGACGAACTTCAAATGAAAATATTATCATCAAGAAGACTATTAGATGGAGAAGTAAAAGTCTTATTGGACTATCTGGCTGAGAATGCACAACAAGTTGAAATGAGCGTAGATAATATCGATGATTGGGCATATGATAAAAATTTTGTGGGTAAATTATCACATTATGTTGGAAAAGCAACCTTAAAAATAAAATATCAAAGTAGTAACAATATTGGAAAAGCGATAGAACGAATAAAGCAAGGACATGATGTTGCTGAATACAAAAAACACGAGCATGGATATTTTATATGTTGGAAATTTGATGATATCTATGAAATTTATGGGCTGCCTTCAGAACAAATTGCTATAGATAGAGACACAACTTGTATAGTAGTTGACTATTATTTGCGAAATTTAAATAGTAGTGTATGATAAAATCATATATTGTAAAATTTAATATTAATTTAGAAATTGAAGCAATCCTCATGATTTCAATGAAGTCATAGGGTTGTTTTTTTATGCAGAAAAATAAAAAAATTCCGTTTCCACCCTGTATTTTCCCCTCTGAGCCTTTCGTTATATGAGGGCAAAAAAATAAAATTCCTTTTTTATTTGTAAAAAGCCCTCTCTACGTTCTGATATATGAGGAACAAATTACATTTGCTTTAAAAGAATCGGGCCTGATTCAAGAACAAAGAAAAAACGAAAAGGGAAAGGAGAAATTACATGAACAAAACAATCTTAATGGGAAGACTGACAAAAGATCCAGAGGTGAAATATCTCCAGAATGAAAACAGTACTGCAATGGCACGATACACACTGGCAGTAGACAGACGATATCGAAAGGATGGAAAGGCAGAAACAGATTTTATTTCCTGTGTTACCTTTGGGAAGAATGCTGAGTTTGCAGAAAAATATCTGAAAAAAGGTTTGAAGATTTTAGTAAGCGGACGGATCCAGACAGGAAGCTATGTGAATCAGGAGGGGAATAAAGTTTATGCTACTAACGTGATCGTAGAAGAACATTATTTCGCAGAAGGGAAGAAACTGACAGGAGCAGAAAAGAAAGAAGATACCGATCCAGATGGATTTATGCATCTTCCAGACGGAGAAGAACTTCCGTTTGAGTAAGAATAACTCGGATGCTGAAAGCAGAAGAGCGCACTTATATACCTTACAAGGTATGTGCGTCCTACGGAAGTAGCATCTTTCTGAAGGGGAATTCCGAAAGTGTTTGCGGATGATCCATCCGAAGAAGGGTTCCCCTTCCGGCAGAAATGCCTATCCCGTAACAGAGAAAATAGAAGAGTTGAAAAAGGAGGAAAAGAACGATATGGAGAAGAAGAAAACATTTCAGGAATATACCAAAGAAGCACTTTATGAGATTGAAAAAACAGAAGCTGCATTGAAACAGGCAAAGCTTGAGAAGGAACAGGCAGAACACAGGATCCAGAGATCCTTGAACTATCTAGATACACAGAAAAAGAAAAAACGAAAGGCACGAACTCATCTGTTGATCCAGAAAGGAGCGGCCATAGAAGCAATCTGTAAAGATACCAAATATCTGACAGAAGCAGAATTTTATCAGCTGATGGATGAACTTCTTCATGATCCCGCTTGTAAGTTTTGTGATGTCGTTCATGAAATGGTTCGTGGACGGGCGGAAGCGGCAGAAGCAAAAGAACGAGAATTTGCAGAAGAAGAAGCACTTTTAAAGGCAATGCAGCGAGGCGAACTGCCACAGGGAGATGAGTAAGATGGGATGTTATCACTTTCATCTGAATCAATTATCCAGAGGAAAAGGACAGTCTGCCATTGCCAGTGCTGCCTATCGGGCCGGTACAAAACTGGAATGTACGTATTACGGGGAAGTAAGTGATTATACGAGAAAAGGCGGTGTGGTATTAGCGGAGATCCACCTTCCCAAACAGGCTCCAGAGAGATTCAAAGACAGGGAGATACTTTGGAATGAGGTGGAATGGATCGAAGGAAACAAGAAAGCACAGCTGGCACACAGCTTTGACATTACCTTGATGAATGAGTTTTCTATGGAAGAAAATATTGAGCTTGCAAGAAGATTTGTAGAAGAACAGTTAGTCGCAAGAGGGATGATCGCAGATCTGGCAATCCATGATCCGAAGAAGGCAAAGGATAAAATTCCCAATCCCCATATGCACATCATGGTTCCCATCCGCCCTTTAAAGGAAGATGGCACCTGGGGACAAAAACAAAAAAAGGTTCCAGTACTGACACCGGATGGACAGCCGGTTCTGAATCAGAAAGGACAACTGGTATTTCGGGCGGTACATACAACGGATTGGAGCAGGAAAGAAACCTTGGAAGAATTGAGAAGTGCCTGGGCGAAGATGTGCAATGAACTGTATGAAGAAAAAGGACTTACAGAAAGAGTCGATGCCAGATCTTATGAGGAACGGGGGATTGATAAGATCCCGATGGTGCATGAAGGACCGAATGTACAAGCAATGGAAGCACGAGGAATTTCCACTGCACTGGGAAGTTTAAACCGACTCATCCGAGCCTTAAATGATATGAAAGAACGGGCAAAGAATCTTCTTCAATGGTCTTTGCTTCGACAAAGCCAGTTGATGGAACGGATGCTGTTCTTACATCAGCCAACCTTAGCGGATTATCTAAGAAACTATTATGACAAGAGAAATGCAGTCGCAGAATCCTACGCTTATGGAACACAAAAGGCGAAGAATACAAATCTGAAACAATTTGCAGAGACGATTCGCTTTCTGGAAGAGCAGGATGTGAGAACCCCGGAACAGCTGACAGAGAAAATCCAGGAATTCGATACGCAGCTGAATGAAGTGAGCCAGCGGTTGAAAAAACAACTGGCTGCTTTACAAAGGGTCAATGTTAACCTTTATGCAATGAAAGAGTATTTTGAAACGAGACCTGTTTATCTGGAATTAAAGAACAAATATTTTGGCAGGGAAAAATTCAAAGAGGAACATAAGAAGGAACTTAGCGGATATTATCGTTCGGAAAGGATCTTAAAAGAAAATCTGGATGCGAATGGAAAAATACCAGAAGGAAAATGGAAGCGAGAAGCAGATTGTTTATCGGAAGAGATTGCTGCTTTACGAAAAGAAGATAAACGGATCCATGCCATGTTACGAAAGTATGAGAAAGTCAAAAATCATGTGGAAGTTTTGATGGCAGAGGAAGGAGAAGGTGTCTCTCTTCCAGAAACAAACAAACGGGAGCAATCCACAGAAACAAAAGAAGCAGTGAGAACCATGAAACGAAAGAAGAAACATCATGGAATGGAGTTATAGGAGGAATTTTAGAAGATGGAAGAATATACAAGAGAACAGATTCAAAGAGCAGATGATACCGATTTATATGTTTTTCTTTCTGGGAGAGGAGAACAGTTCAAACGATGTGGAAAGGAATACCGGTGGTTACGACATGACAGTGTGATGATCAACAAGAACGAATGGTATCGTTTTAGTCAGAATAAAGGCGGTCATGCCATCGATTTTATGAAAGAATTCTACGGTCTTTCTTTTGCAGAGGCAGTCAAAGAATTATTAGGAGAAGAGGGAGTTGGAGAAACCAACAGAAGAACGGCGAAGGAAGATGCAGGCAGACAGAAGGTCTGCCCCATCCCCTTGCCTGGATTGGAATTGCCAGAAAGAAATGAAAGCTGTGAGATTGCAAGGAAGTATCTCATTGAACAGAGAAAACTATCGGAACAACTGGTAGATCAGATGATTGAAAAGGGGGATATTTATGAAAGTAAAAACTATCACAATGTGGTGTTCGTTGGAAGAGATAAAGAACAGAATCCCAGATATGCAGCTATGCGTGGAACTGATGAGAACAGATATCGTGGGGAGGCAAGAGGTTCGGAAAAAGCCTATGGATTTGGCCATATAGGAACGGATGAAAAACTGTTTGTGTTTGAATCTCCCATTGATCTTTTGTCTTATATCACTGCAGTTCCAGAAGAATGGGAAAAGCATAGTTATATTTCCCTGGGAGGATTGAGTGAAAAAGCAATGAAACGGATGTATACAGAATATCCTCATATCCATTCCATCTACTTGTGTCTGGATAATGATGAGCCTGGAAATGAGAGATGCAGGCAGTTTGTTTCTCTTATTCCGGAGGAACTGAGTGTGTACCGATTAGAACCGGTGAAGAAAGACTGGAATGAATGTCTGGTAGCAGAAGTTCCGGTAGAAAATATGGCAAAGCAGATGTGTTGGAGAGATGCCAGGGAAAAACCAGTTCCGGTCATGAAGATGTCGGAGGTTGAGGAAACGGTGGTTCAGTGGTTATGGTATCCGTTCATTCCCTTTGGAAAGGTTACTTTGATCCAGGGGAATCCGGGAAAAGGAAAAACATGGCTTGCAATGGCAATTGCCGCATACTGTACGAATGGAAAAGAACTTCCCAATGTACTTCCCATAGAACCTTTTAATGTGTTGTATCAAACAGCAGAGGATGGGATTGCAGATACCATTAAGCCTAGATTAGCAAAATGTGGTGCAGATATGACAAGGGTGCGATTTATCAATGAAGATGAAAAACAGCTTTCTATGACGGACGATCGGATTGAAAAAGCCATCCGCCAGAATAGTGTACGACTCATGATCATGGATCCCATACAGGCTTATCTGGGAGCCAATGTGGATATGAACCGGGCAAATGAGATCCGTCCTTTATTTCGACATCTCAGCACGATTGCAGAGAGAACTGGATGTGCCATTGTTCTCATTGGACATTTGAATAAGTCATCGGGAAGTCAGAGCGATTACCGTTCCCTGGGATCCATTGATATCGCAGCGGCAGTACGAAGCATCTTATTTGTAGAAAAGGTGGAAAAAGAGAAGGAACAGGATATCCGAGTGGTATATCAGCAAAAGGATTCTCTTGCTAAGAAGGAAAATCCGGTAGCGTTTTCTTTAGGAGAAGAAGGCTTAAAATGGTTAGGAGAATACGATATATCCATTGAAGATCTGCTAATGGGGAAAGCAGGAACGAAAAAGGAAACGAAACTGGAAAAGGCACAGAAGTTGATCCTGGAGTTATTAACCAAACGAAAAGTGATGTGTTTAGAAGAATTAGAGGCAGAACTACTAGCCTATGGGATTTCTTCCAGAACAGGAAGAGATGCAAGAAAGCAGCTGGAAAACAGATTGAGCTACGACTGGTGTCAGGGAAGAAAAACAGTTGCGTTAATTACGGAATAAAGGATGACATTGGCAAAAAACCACTTTGGCATTGGCAGTCTTTATAGATACCTTTGCCAGCCACCAATGTCAGAGTAATTACGAATAGATGATAGTTAAGGTCTATTTTAATAGGTATTTTCATAGTAATGGACAAAGAGAAAAGGGAGGTGGGAGCACCGCTATGAAGAAACAAAAACTGAATTATCGTTTTCATAATCCGAATACTGCGGAAGTGACCGCCGATTACATATTAAAAGTATTTATTGAGGTGAATGCGAAGAAAGTTGAACGAGTTATGCAGGAGGTAGCTGAGAAGAGTGCAGAAGAGGACAAGCAGGAAGCAAAATAAAATTCTCTATTCTTAATGATGAAAAATACAGAAAAAGAAATTATAAAGCAATATATGAGAGAAAATCTCAAATATAGTTTACAAAAACTAAAAATAGAGTATAATAAAGAGTAGATAAGATAAAATCTGAAATGGAGGTAACGATATGTTATGTCAATTTACAGTTAAGAATTTTAAAAGTATACGAGATGAGATGACTTTTGATATGCAGGCGGCGGCTATTTCGGAGCATGAAGATAAAGTGATAATGGATAAAAATGGAGAGCAGTTTTTGCCGGTTTCTGCAATATATGGTCCAAACGGTGGTGGAAAATCAAATGTCTTGGAAGCATTGCATACTGTGGCAGCAAAAGTGTTACGCCCGTTGTATGCAACAGGAGATAACGAGGAACGTGTTTTTCTTCAGAAAAAATTGCTGATTGAGCCCTTTGCGTTTTCAGAAGAAATGAAAAGTGAACCGACAGAATTTGAAGTTTTCTTCCGAACAGAACTGGCAGAGTATAGATATATTCTTCATGTGAAAAGAGAGATTGTTGTATATGAATGCCTGGATCGTGTGAAATTGGAGACTGGAAGGCGTTCAGCTCTTTTTGAGCGAAATGCAGAAGAAACAATATTAAAGGGTGTGTTTGCAAAATTAAAGATTAGTGACGAACTTTCTGAAACATTATCATTATTATCTTATTTAGGAATTACCTATAAGAAAAATGAGGTGGTAAAAGACGTTTTAGAATGGTTTGAATACGGCATTGATTTTCTAAACTATGGGAATCCGATTGAAGAACTTCGTATGGCAGTATCAAATTCAGAGGATGTAAAGCAGTTAATGTTGGATATGATTCAGGAAATGGATTTGGATATTGTGGATTTCCGAGTTGTGAAAGATGAAAACGATCGAATTGATGTGTATACAAAACATATGGTAGAGGGATATGAAGCAGAACTAAATTTGTTTGATGAATCCAGCGGTACGAAGAAATTGTTTGGGTTAATGCCATTTATTGCTGATAGCTTATTATCAGGAGCAACACTGGTAATTGATGAGCTAGATGCAAAAATCCATCCAGTGTTATTACGTCATATAATTATGATGTTCAATGACATGAGTATCAATAAGAAAAAGGCACAGCTGATTTTTACATCTCATGATTTATCTACAATGAATAGTGAGGTATTTCGCAGGGATGAAATCTGGTTTGTGGCGAAAGGAAATGCACAGAATTCTCAATTGTATTCTCTTGTAGAGTTTAAAAATGAGAAGGGCGAGTCTGTTCGTAAAGATGCCAAATTTGATAAACAGTATCTTGAAGGTAAGTATGGTGCAGATCCATACCTCAGAAGAATTATAGATTGGGGGAAGGTTAATGCCTAAGAAAGCCAGAACAGAAGCGTGGAGAAAGAAGCGCCGCCAAGAGCATTTGGAAATGAAAAAATACAGATATTACATTTTCTGTGAAGGTCAAGAAACGGAACCGAATTATTTCCAAGGGTTCAAAAAATGGATTGAAGAAAATCCGATTTACAAAGACATGGTTTTGATTGAAATAGAGCCTTGTCAGGCGGAGACCATGCGTGTAATCGGAATGGCAGAAGAATATGTGAAAAAGAACCGACTTCAAAAAGGGCAGATATGGTGCGTGTATGATAAAGATAGTTTTCCAGCGCAGCATTTTAATGGCGTGGTTGAACGTGCTGAGAAATCGAATAAACAGAATCCAGAGTTACAATATCATGCGGCATGGAGTAACGAGTGCATAGAGTTTTGGTTTCTTCTGCATTTTGCATATTATACTTCAAACAATCACAGATCTGAGTATAAGAAGTTCCTTAATGAGAAATTTCAAGAACTTGGGATTGGTAAGTATGAGAAAAACATGGATAACATTTTTGAACTGTTAATGGAGTATGGAAGTCCCAAATTGGCGATACGATATGCGAAGCGAATTATAAAAGAGGGACAAGGGAAAACACCGACAGAGATAGCACCGGGAACGAAAGTTTATGAGTTGGTGGAGGAATTGGCGAAGTATTTATCGGATGAAGTAAGAGAATGCTATATATAAGGAGATAGTTATGATTAGGTTAAGTGAAAGCGAAATGAGGAACGGTACAAAAGAAGTGTTAGAATCATTTGAACATTGGTCCAGACGTATTATAAATGATAAATTTGTTGAGAAATATGGGAGTGATTATTTTAATTATAAACTTGCAAATGGTGAAAATCTTATAAAAAAAGATATTTTACGATTAGTCGAGGATAGAATGAATGACAATCCAATCCGTTTTCCAAGAAAAATTGATGCTATTTTGATGGAAGATATAGCATATTTTTTCTGTAAAGACAATTTCTACCAAGAATTTTTCAAGAGTATATTGGAACGTGATTTTTCTGGACAAGATGAAGTTAGACGGAAATTAAATATATTAAAAGATATAAGAAATAAATTATATCATGGTAATGCCATATCTTATAGAGAGTCTGAGAAAGCAATATGTTATTCGCATGATTTTGTTGATTGCTACAAAGCATACTATGTAGACAATGGAAGAGAGAAAGAATATAATGTCCCTGTCTTTACTAAGGTAGAAGATTCATTAGGGCGGTGTGGATATAGAGATGAAACAAAATGGGAAAAGATATCATTACCATTTGAAAAACGAAAGTTTCGACCAGGAGAAGTATATAAAATTTGGGTTGAAGTTGATGAAAGTTTCCCAGAAGACTTTTATGAAATCACATGGACAATGAGTGATAAAAAAGTGGCAACAGGAAAGGAATTTGTTTTTGTTCCAACGGTAGAGATGGTTGCTTCTTGGCCGAGAGTGAATTGTACTTTAACAACAAAAAGAGCATGGCATAAATATAGAAGTTATGATGATGAATTTAGTGTACACATCGGAGAAATATTACCGCCGATAGAAGATACATATTAAAATGTAGTTTGTTAAAAAAAGTATAAATTAAAGGAAAAGTAAAATTGATTTGTAGAGGATTGTTGAAGTGAATTCAATAATTCTCTCTTTTTTCTGTTTACGAATCTTTATTTTGATATATAATATAGATGTAACAGAAAAGAAATTTGATACAGAGAGGTAATCTTATGAAGATAGCAGCCTATTGCCGTGTTTCCACAGATAAAGCCGACCAGCTCAACAGTTTAGAAGCCCAAAAGGAATTTTTCTTCGAATACACTCAGCGTACCGGAGATGTCTTAGTAAAATTATATGCAGATGAAGGTATTTCCGGAACCAAAATCAAAAATCGTAAGGAATTTCTTCGCATGATGTCCGATGCGGAAAAAGGAATGTTTGATATGGTTGTTGTAAAGGATATTTCTCGCTTTGCCAGAAATACCGTAGATCTTTTACAGAATGTTCGCAAGTTGAAAGCGTTAGGTATTGAAACACAGTTCCTTACAGCGAATATGACAAGTATGGGAAATAGTGAGTTTGTTCTCACCATCTTTGGAGCATTGGCTCAGGAAGAAAGTGCCAATACATCTAAGCGAGTGAAATTTGGTAAAAAACTGAATGCAGAAAAAGGACGAGTTCCTAACATTGTGTACGGATATGATAAAACAATTGGAGACTATTTCAATCTTGAGATTAACAAAGAAGAATCAAAAGTTGTAAAGCAAATTTACAAGTGGTACACAGAGGAAGGCTATGGTGCTGCCAAGATTTCCAATATGCTGAATGAAAAGGGGTATCGGACAAAGAGAAACTGCAAATGGAGCCAGAATGCCATCTGTCGGATTTTGACCAATGAGATTTATACGGGAAAGATTATCAATGGAAAGCAGGAAATCAGTGATTTTCTGACTGGTCAGAGAAGAGAGAAGGATGAAACGGAATGGCTTGTTGTGGAACGTCCGGAGCTTCGTATGATTGAAGATGAGGTGTTTGAAAAAGCACAGGAAATTCTGCGTGGAAGAAACGATGCATTCAATCTGAATCATGAGCGACAAAGCAACAAATATTTGTTTTCTACATTGATTAAATGTAAAGAATGTGGCTGGTCTTTCCGAAGAACAGTTCGTACCTACAAAAATACGTATGTGCGTTGGGTTTGTTCTGGAAGAAACGGAAAAGGAGCAGATAGCTGTCCAAATAAAACTGCTGTAGATGAAGAAGAATTGATTCAGGTTTTACAGGAATATTTTCATCGGGTTCTTCAACAAAAAAATAAAGTGATCGATTATGTTGTGAAAGAATTCCAGAGAGTGTACAAAGCAAAAGATGAAAATGCAGAGTACGAGAAGGAATTGAATTTGCAGATTGCCAGATTACAGAGACTGCGACAGAAATATATGGATATGTATACCGATGATTTGATCTCCCGAGAAGAATTGAATGATAAGTTGGGTGGTACTCGTCAAGAACTGGATCGTCTAGAAAATGAATTGAAAATGGTATCCAGCAATTTGACAAAAGGAGATCAGATGGAAAAAATCTTAAATGATACCTTTAAGCAGATTGAGGATATTACAGATGTTCATGAGATGACCAACGTACAATTAAAGAAACTGATTAAGAAAATAGAAGTAGACAAAGATGGAAATGTGGATATTTACCTTCGTTTACTAGGCGATTTGGGATTAAATGAAAGCATTTTAGTGGAAGACGAATGTGAAAATAAAACAGCTCTAAATAGTAACGACCAAACATAAAGATGTAACAGAACGTCTGATCCAGATTCGTCCGATGATGGCAGCTAAAGCAAGAAAAGTGTTGGATATGAATAAATCAGAGCGTCACATACGCGGTGGACTGGCTACAAAAGAAAAATATTTACACCAGCATGAAAAGAACAAGAGCTGACATAGGAATGTGTGCTATAATAAGGAAAAAAGTCAGCAGGTATGCTGAGAATAGAAAGTAAGATACAGGAGAAGCTAATTGAGACAAGGAAAAAACGGGCAAATACGAGGCACCCTGAAACGCAGATTAATGACAAATTTTCTTTTGACAGCATTGATTCCGGTTTTGATCTTTGCAATTATCTCGCAGATCAATATACAGAAGCGGTTAAAAGAAAATCTATCAGACCGAATAAAGAGTAATCTGGATACTGCAGAAAAAAATCTGGAGATGGTTCTGGATAAGTACGAGACAATTTTATATGATTTCAGCACGGATGAAGATGTTCTGGAAATTGTGAGAGAATTGAACGAGAGCCGGGGGGATCGTGAGAGTAACAGCACCAGTCTCAGGAAAAAACTGAGTCATATTTGCAATCAGTTTACCGGAGTGGAAGGGATCACGATACAGTTAAAGACGGGAGAGATCATATATTATGAGAGTCTTTCGTCATTTTCTGGAAGTGAGACGTGGGCAGATAAGGTTGAGATTCCGAAAATAGAACGGGGAGCTGTTTATTTCGGAGATGGAAAGCCAGTGAAGATTGCTGACAAGAATCATTACATGTTTTATATTGCAAGAAATATTACGGACTATCGTATTATCGAGAATTTTCAGGGAACGGTCGTATTAAGTGTCAATGAGGAGAGAATTCGCGGAGCAATTGCATCGGATATTGGTTCCAGAGAATATCTGCTGAGCGACGATGTGATTGTGAGTGCGCCTGATCCAAAGAAGATCGGGAAGAAGCTCAGTGAGATACAGGATTCCGAAAATTACCAGTATACGACAGCAGATCATGAAATCAGCGGATTTGCAATCTGCAATGAGCAGCCACTTGCGTATTACTGGAAAATGTCCGTCAGTCAATGGATTTATCTGTTTATCATTATCAGCATGACGATCGTGATCATGTTCATATTGCTTCATTTTTTCAGCAGACCATACATTCAGGCGGTAGAATCAATTACCGGCGTAATGAGTTGTGTAGAACAGGGTGAGTTTGATCAGCAGGTGAGAGTGAACCCGCATCTGCCTATGGAGATACAACAGATCAGTTCAGGATTTAATGAGATGGTTGCACATCTGGAGATGTTGATCGCAAAAGTAAAACAGGCGGTTCTGGATCAGAAGAATGCAGAATTGTCAGCACTGGAGGCGCAGATCGATCCTCATTTTCTCTATAATACGCTGGATACGATCAACTGGAAAGCAATCGAAAATGAGCAGTATGAGATCAGTGGAATGGTTGGCGCACTTGCGGACATTCTGCGTTATACAGTGAAAAATGCAGGAGGAACAGCGAGTATCAGCGAAGAAATTGCCTGGCTGAAGCAATATATTATGCTGCAGAGTGCAAAATTCGGAAAGCGTCTGGATGTAAAGATTCATATGCCGGAAGATGTGAAGGAATGCAGAATCCACAAATTGCTTTTACAGCCGTTTGTGGAAAATACGATCAAATATGCATTCGCAGATCAGGAAACGTGTGCTTTGAATATCCGCATGAAGAAAAGCGGAGAACAGCTGCATATTCTGATTCAGGACAATGGACAGGGAATGGATCCGGACATGGTAGCCAAACTTAATCAGGACGAGTGCGAGATGGAAGGACATCTTGGAATTGCAAATGTAAGAAAGCGCCTGAAATTGTATTATGGGGGACAGGCAGCATTATATTTTGAAAGTGAAGTTGGAAACTATACAAAAGTACACTTATTTATACCGATAGAGGAGGAAACTACATGCGTATTGTAGTGGTTGAGGATGAAGCGCCGATTCGTGAAGGAATGGCAAAGCTTCTAAGCAAGATCAATCCGGAATATGAGCTGGTAGGAAAAGCGGCGGATGGGGAAGCCGGCTATCAGCTGATTCGTGAACTGAATCCGGATCTGGTCATTATGGATATTCGGATGCCCAAAATGGATGGGATTGCCATGATGAAGAAATTGCGGGAGGAAAATATAAAATGTAAAGCCATTATCCTTTCGGCATATTCGGAATTTCAGTATGCCCAAAAGGCGATTGAACTCAAAGCAGACAGCTATCTGCTGAAGCCGATTAAGATTCCGGAATTGAAAAGTGCCTTAAAACAGGCAGAGAGAGAAATCTCAGAGGATCAGGGGACAGAGCAGATTTTTTCCGTGGAAAATATTATGTTGGCCTGTATGCATGGTCAGGTGCGCCAGAATTCACAATTAAATAAAACAATGCAGCAAAAATACGGTGTTTCTCTGGAAGAACCGGCAGAACTTTTTGGTGTGTGGCTAGGGGACAGTTACAGAAAACAGAAGTCGTTGACCAGGCAGATTTTGGAAACGGTGGGGGATCACGCTATACATTATAAGTCCTGCATTTTGGAATCCGACAGCTGGCAGCTGTTGACGATGGTGATTTATCAGGTGAAAGACGGAGCGTCCCAGAAAGAGCGATTTGAAAAGTCCGTTGTCCCAATGGTTTGCAGTCAGCTGGAAACTCCGGTGGTCTGCTTCTGGAAAACGGTAGAACGGCTGTTGGATATGCCGTCTGCATTGCAGGAAATCCGTGTACAGAGAGAATGGAATCTGATGTTTCCGAAAGGAACACTGATCACCAACGAGTTGATCGAGCAGCAGCATCCGGTACCGTTAAAATATCCTGTGGAATTGGAAGAAAAGGCAAAACAGGCGGTTTTACAGGAGAACAAAGAGGAATTAAAAAAATGTTTCTGGAAACTGGCGAACTGCTATCAGGAAGAGTTTCATACACCGGCAGATATCAAACAGGCGATCATTCATTTGAGCTTAGCTGTATTCGGAATCTATAAGGCAAAAGCTTCGGTTGAACTGGATCTGGAAGTGCAGAATATCCTGCAGGAAATTACAGTAGCAGTGAGCTGGAACCAGCTGGAAGCTGCATTGAAAGCCTTTTTCGGTTTGTTTGAGTTTGAGACGGAAGAGGAAGGCGGGGAGACAAGTGTTCTGGTAAAACAGGCGAAAAAGCTGATCCGCAAATATTATGATCAGGGGATTACGCTGGAGGAGATTGCGAATAAGCTTTATGTATCGGAAGAATATTTAAGCGCACAGTTTAAAAAAGAAACCGGAAGTACTTTTACCGAGACGATCCGCAAATACAGGATAGAGAAGGTAAAGGAATTGCTTTTAAATACACATTTGAAACTGAATCAGATTGCGGAGCTTGCCGGATATTCAGATCCGAAATATATGAGTAAGGTATTTAAAGAGGAAGTTGGGATGCTTCCAAATGACTTCAGGAAATCGGTTCATTAAAAAAATCTCCCTTTTTAAGATATTTCACCCTGTTTCTTTTGAAAGAATGTGATAACCTCGTAAGGGTAAAACATGGAAGGCATCATAGGAAGACATCAGTATAGATAGATAGAAGAGGAGTATTCATGATGAGTGAAATGTTAGTTAGCTTTAAAAACCCCGAGGAAATTCTAAATTTTGTAAATACAGTGGCAAAGTATCCATATGATATGGATATGAAGAGAGGAAGATTTGTGGTAGATGCAAAATCTATTTTAGGAATCATGAATCTCGGGCTGAACAACGTGATATCACTGCAGGTTTACGGTGATCATTGCGAAGAACTGAAAAAGGAAATCTCCCGTTACGCTGCCTAACGGCAGCCCTCCTAAATATGATGTTGGATGAAAATCTGACTCCAAATTCCCCAAACTAAGCAAACCTAAGGGAGAGAATTCCAAAGGCCGATGTACGAAAGTGCATTGGCCTTTTCAGTATACAAAGAAATAGAAAATAGAGGAAATGAGGATAGAGAAATATTTTTCAACACTTTTGTCCGGTTATCCGTCTTATAAATGAAAGGCAAAAGAAAGGATCGCAAGGTATGATAGAGGAACTGTATAAGAAATATTATGAGGAATTGATCAATTGGTGCCATAGTATGACAGGAAACCTGTATACCGCGGAGGAACTGGTGCATGAAGCTTTCTTGCGCGCAATGCTTCATGAGGATACCTTATCCACGCTGAAAGAACAGCAAAGTCGCTCATGGTTATATCGAACTGTTAAAAATTTATATGTAGATCGGCTCAGACATGACAAGAAGGAAATCATCTCGGATGAGTTTTCGCAGCTACAAATAGATTCTGAAGAACTGGTTCGATTAGAATGGGAGAAGCTGCTGGAAACTTTACCGGATCTGGAAGGAGTAATTTTTTCGTTACGTTACCTGGAAGGGTATAATTCCAAACAAATTGGAGATATCCTTTTGCTTTCACCAGGAACGGTCCGATCCAAACTTTCTTCTGCACGTCAACATTTAAAAAGAATTTTAGGAGGGAACAAATATGTTTGATAAGAAAAACTATGTATTAAATTGTGATATCTGTGATGCCAGAAAAATGAAAGAAGAAGATTACAACAACTATAAAAACATGATAATCAATGCAGATATTGTTATCGTCAGTACTTCCAGTAAAAGTATTTTAAATCGTCTTCCTGTCACGATAAATCAAGATTATACAATAGAAATTGCAGATGATGTTGAGACAGAGTTAAAAGTAATCAATGGATCGTATGAAATAACAGATTCTATGGTTGTTCAGGAACATACATTGTTAATCGTAAATGGAGCCCTCAATATACATTCAGGTACAAAAGAAATTTTAGAGAAATATGAGAAAATTCATGTGAACGGTTCTGTTCGATGCGCGGAAAGTATTTCGGGTTATCTGACAAAATTATCCGCAAGTAATTCCGTTTCGATCTATCCGGATGACTGTATGATATTAAATGACACATTCATTGTAGATAAATATTTCCCTTTGAGAGCAAAAGAAGGCAACAAATATTATGTAAAAGACAAAGTAATTATTCAGGATAAATCGGTAGATCTGCAAAAGCTAGTCGAAAAAAATGTCCGGTTTGTTACAGAACAGTTGATCATTCCGGAAGAAATGGTGGAATCGTGTATCGAGCTATTTGATGAAAAAGTGAATTTTGTAGTCATCCCTGCAGGAATGGCACTTCATTATGGAGATGCAGTTTTAAATGAAGAATTACTGAAGAAAGAGGGAGACAGCATCTATGTGTACGGAAATCTAAAAGTACCGGAAGATGTCAAATTAGATACATTAGATGAGTTGATTTCAAAACTTATCGTAAAGGATACAGTAGTTTTAATGAAGAACCAAGAAACATCTTTTAAAAGACTCAATGTGGAATATCAGAGACTTGAATTTGAATGGGAGGGCAGAATCATTGAAAATAAGCCTAATATTAGTATAGATAAAATATTGCTTGAAAATTCTTCAGATCAAGTTCTTGTAAGAAATATAGCTACTGTAAAGATTGCACAAGATGTAACGCCGGAGTTGATATTAAATTACCTCAGGATTCAAAACTGCGCACAGGTATTGTGTAATGAAGAACAGAAAAGTGTGATTGCAGCCATTTCGCAAAATGTAGCACAAATTGGAGAAGCTGATGGAGAAGAGCTGCCTGGTAAGAATATCGGAATTCAGGATCTGCTCTTTGCGAAAGTGATCAATGCAGACAGCTATATCCTTTGATCAGACAGATTAGAATTAGAGTATTTGGAAGTAAAACTGGTGAAACTACAAGAAAAGAAACTTGTAAATTCAGAAGTGCTACATTATAATAAAAATACTAGGATAAACATTAGGAGGAAACATTTGTGAAAAACGAATTAGTAATCGTACTCGATTTTGGCGGGCAGTACAATCAGCTGGTTGCAAGACGCGTTCGAGAATGCAATGTATATTGTGAGATTTATTCTTACAAAACAGACCTTCAGAAGATCAAGGATATGAATCCAAAAGGAATCATTCTGACAGGTGGTCCGAACAGTTGCTATGAGGCAGACTCCCCGACCTATACAAAAGAATTGTTTGAACTTGGAATCCCGGTATTGGGACTGTGTTATGGAGCCCAGCTGATGATGCATGTACTTGGTGGTGAAGTAAAACGTGCAGATGTCAGAGAATATGGAAAAACTGAGGTGTTGATCGATAAAGCCTCTTCAAAAGTATTTGAAGGCGTGTCAGCATCTACAATCTGCTGGATGAGTCATTTTGATTATATTGCGCAGATCGCACCGGGATTTGAGATTACAGCACATACGGCAGACTGTCCGGTAGCAGCCGCAGAGAATGCAGAAAAACAGCTGTATGCGATCCAGTTCCATCCGGAAGTACTTCATACTGTACAGGGAAAGGAAATGCTCAGTAATTTTGTGAGAAATGTGTGCGGATGTGCCGGCGACTGGAAGATGGATGAGTTTGTAGAAAACTCAATCAAAGAGATTCGTGCAAAAGTAGGCGACGGAAAAGTATTGTGCGCACTTTCCGGCGGTGTAGACTCTTCTGTGGCAGCAGTGATGCTTTCCAAGGCAATCGGAAACCAGCTTACCTGTGTATTCGTAGATCATGGGCTTCTTCGTAAAAATGAGGGAGACGAGGTAGAAGCAATCTTCGGACCGGAAGGGGATTACGATTTGAACTTTATCCGGGTGAACGCACAGCAGAGATTCTACGAGAAACTTGCAGGAGTGACAGAGCCGGAGCAGAAGAGAAAAATCATCGGAGAAGAATTCATCCGTGTATTCGAGGAAGAAGCGAAAAAGATCGGAACGGTTGATTTCCTGGTACAGGGAACCATTTATCCGGACGTAGTAGAAAGTGGTCTCGGCGGTGAATCTGCAGTGATCAAGTCCCACCATAACGTAGGAGGACTCCCGGATTACGTAGATTTCAAAGAAATTATTGAGCCGCTTCGTGATCTGTTCAAAGATGAAGTAAGAAAAGCAGGTCTGGAACTCGGACTTCCGGAACGATTGGTATTCAGACAGCCATTCCCGGGACCGGGACTTGGAATCCGTATCATCGGAGAAGTAACAGAAGAAAAAGTAAAG